>JAESFO010000180.1_pt1 | contig 143689 bp, 156 predicted proteins | sample 9269421 | NCBI WGS metagenome assembly JAESFO01 (sample SAMN14502839, study PRJNA617101) | algae metagenome | isolation source: Nostoc desertorum CM1-VF14 and co-occurring heterotrophs from rocky... | place: USA: Clark Mountains, San Bernardino, California | collected 2000-06-05 | reverse complement strand
GATCAACATCCCGTTCTCGCCAACTGATCAAAACCAGTCGGCCGACTAAATCCCCGGGATGAAGGGGTCCTTTTTGCACGCCGATCACCCCACGAAGGGGGTGCCTATTGCACGCTGATCCTCACTCGCGTTCAAGGGACTTGAGGCGATCAGCCATCTCGGTCGGCACACCGGCGCGCTTGCCGCTATCGACCTCGACCTTCTTCACCCACTCATGAAGCGTCTGCGGAACGCAGCCGATCTTCGCTGCGATCGATACGATGGCTGCCCACCGTGATGGATGATCGCCTTCGTGATCTAGGACCATCCGGACCGCACGTGCGCGAACCTCAGGTGCAAATTTGTTCGTTGTCTTACTCATCGTAGGCCCTTCCTCTCAGGAGTTAGGGCCTCCGGCAATCCCGGGGCGGTTCACAACCGTCTTGGTTGCCCATCGAGTAGAAGCTCCTTAGCCTCCTGCCCTCCAGCCGATAATGGGGTGGGAGGCTCGACCTATAGAGTGCTAGATGTGGCGGAAATTCGAGGTGGACTGAGATAGCGCCTATGAAGCCAGCATGCGCGAACAGAGCCTTGCTTAAAGTCTCCGCAAGCGCCGTCGGCATGTTCTCGAAGACCATTCCGAACACTGTCGGAAAGCCATCGAGGAGACGTTCTTCATGGACGTAACCCCATTTGCTGTTGCCAAAGGCCGCCATGAAAAGAGCTTCAGCATCCTGGCCACGCTCGAGCCCTACCAAGACGTCGCCAATCGAGAGCTTCATGTGACGGCCGGAACTTTGAATGATGTCCATTGAGAAAACCGCATCGCGGATTTCGTGCCAATAGTTCCCGGACTCCGGGTAGGCACGCCAATTGAAGAGTAACGCAATAATCATACCGACCTTTGAAAGTCGGCTCATCGTCATAGTCAATATCCCAAACGCAGAAATTGCCCTAAATCGACAATCCTGGTTCTCAATTCACCGACGGGTATCCTAGTGGCTCCTGCCAATCCATATTACGACGGCAAGGGCAGCTATAGCGTTCGGCCGCTCCAAAACCTGCCCTGTCTGCCATCGGCCATTGGCCGCCCAGATCAACAGAGTTGTAAGGCTCATGCGAAAGTGGCTCAAGGTGAGGCCAAGATGTCCGTTAACATAACCTTCGGTGCATATATGTTCGTCGTGATGGCCCCGCACGGGACACAAGGCAACGCGCCACGATCGGAAATTTCGCGCAAGATGGAAGATAACCGTTGGTTTTGAAGAAAGTATCGATGAAGCATTGCGATGTTCGGCGGGGATGTCGCAGATGGTGATCCGCCTCGCTCAGGCGAAGCGTGTCCGCTTTGCGCGATTTTCGTCAGCCCGTTACCAGCAGCTCAATGGGACCCATGTCCCCGTTGCGTCGCATGCGGATATTGTCAATTCGATGCTCAAGGTGGGCTACGCGAGTCGTCTCGACGCGATGCTGACCGTTGGGCCTTGGCGCTCAGACCTCCTCACCGCGCTTGTCGAGGGCTATCTGCGTCCGGATCTGCGTCCCACCGACTATTTCCTCGCGCTTGAACCTTCCGAACGCGTCTCGATGACTTTTTTACTTGCGCAGGCCTTCACTCATTGGGCGGCAAGCCACCATCTTTCGGTGCCCATCCTCCTCCATGTTGTTGGTGCGGCGCCGAACTGGACGCTCGCCGCCATGCCGGCGACTGCCAAGCTCGGGGCGGGCCCCGTCAAGGACAAGAGCCGGCCCGATTTCATCGGGGTCGAACCCGGCGGCTACCATGTGTTCGAATCGAAGGGACGAAGCTATCAACCCGGAGCGCCGATCAAATCGGCGACCGCCGCGGCGAGGTGTACCAAGGATGCACTCGCCCAGGTGTCACGAATCGCGACCATAAACGGCGCAGCACCAATCACGCGGACCGCCGCAGTCTGGATATTGCGACCGCATGAACTGCGCGGCTATCTCACCGACCCTCCGCGGGCGGCGTTTGCTTATGACCTCAGCTTTGATCTGAGGCTCGCTCTCCTGAAATACTACCGCCTTATCCTCGATGCGCGGACGGGGCTGGGCTCTGTCTATCGCGGCAGTTTCGTTAGACTGCCTTTTGGCAAGCGGCTGCTTCTTGTCGTCGACGCGAAGCTTTTGTCCCTACTCGAGGCGCTCGAAAAGCCGAGCGGCGATCCTAGACCCATCCTCGATCATCTCGAGCGCCGCGCACATGTCTACGTGCGATTACGGAGACTTGCCTACCGGCGGCCCGATTTGTCATTCGGTCTCGATGGGACGGGAATCCAACTGCTGCCCTGATCCAGCGTCAGAGCCCGTGATCACGATTGGTCCAGCGGCGTGCCGCGCATGATCCTTATGACGCCATCCTATCAGCGCGTTGCAATGCCCACGTCCGGTGCTCTCATCTTAGGCCGTCGGCTTTCACCCGCTCGGTCTCAACAGCTGCCTGGCCGCAACCTACCATTAGCGCGGATTATGCGAACCGCGCCTTCCGTCAAATTTCGTCGGCTCAGCGAACGTTTTGCGAGGGAGGATGAAAAGGCTTCAAATTGCCCGGCAAATCGGGCTATGTCCCCATCATAAAGGAGCGGAAGATAAGGCCTGGACCTTTCCTGCGCAAGAACATAAATAGAACAAACTGACTGACTGCGAGCAAAAAAAGGGGAAGCATGAGCCGTCGCCGCGCTGTTGCGCCGCCCCCTTCGGGTGCCGATTGCACACTTGTTGAAGCCCGCATCCGCTGTTCGGCGATGCGACATATGGCGCGTGCCTGGGCAGAGACGCTTCCGTGGGATGGCCGCGATGCTGCCGTCGCGCTCTTCACACTCGAAGCGATGACGGCCTATGAAAGCTATCGTAACGCCGACGACGCGGACACCGGTCTTCTGGATCAGCCTGAAGCCGAACTCGCTCGCTCCGCCGGTATCGCCGCCGCAGGGCTGCCGCTGCTTGAAGCCCTGCATTGGCTCACCAGTCTCTACAGCGGCCTTCTGGATCCCGATGTCCGGAGCCGGCTCGGCGCCTTCTACACGCCTCCGGCGCTAGCCGCTCGGCTGCTCGACCAAGCCGAGGAGGCGGGCGCCAATTGGACGACCGCCCGTGTACTCGACCCGGCAGCGGGCGGTGCGGCCTTCCTCGCCGACGCAGCGCTACGGATGCGCATGGCGCTCACACATTGTGCGCCGGCCATCGCGCTCGCGCAGATCGGTGCGCGTCTGCGCGGCATCGAACTCGACCCCCATGCCGCGCGCGTCGGGCAGCGGGCACTGGACATTGTGCTTGCCGATCTCGCAGCCGCGGCGAAGCGCCCGGTCCCGCAGATCATCATTGCGGCCGACAGCCTCGCCAGTGAGGCGCAGCCCGACTATGATCTCGTCGTCGGGAATCCGCCCTACGGGCGGATCAAGCTGACCGAGACACAAAGAGTGAAGTTTGCGCGCAGCCTGTATGGCCACGCAAATCTTTACGGCCTCTTCACTGACATGGCGCTGCGCTGGACCAAGCCCGGCGGGCTGATCGCCTTCCTGACCCCGACGAGCGTGTTGTCGGGGCAATATTATAGCACGCTTCGCGGGTTGCTCGCGCGCGAAGCGCCGCCGGTCGCGATCGATTTCGTGCATGCCAGGCGCGGCGTGTTCGATGATGTGCAACAGGAAACGATGCTTGCCGTCTACCGTAAGGACGCGGCGGCCGGACGCGCGCAAATTCACTACATATATGTCGACGGCGCTGCCGAAACTCGGATCGTCCGTAACGGGACGGTCGGCGTGCCCTCATGGGCGGAAGGACCTTGGCTCGCGCCGAGGCAGGCGACCGACAGTACCCTCATCGCGGTAACTGAAACCATGCCTGGCCGCCTCGCCGATCTCGGTTACCGCGTCGCGACCGGTCCGCTGGTATGGAACCGTTTCAAGTCGCAGCTTCGCGACACGCCGGGCAGAGACAATGTCTATCCCTTGATATGGTCCGAGGCAGTCTGCACCGACGGCCGCTTCAGGTTCCGGGCGGAGAAGAAGAACCACAGTCTCTTTTTTGAATTGGAGCCCGGCGACGATTTCCTGCTGGTGCGAGAAGGCGCTGTGCTCGTCCAGCGCACGACGGCGAAGGAGCAGCGACGACGGATCATCGCAGCCGAACTTCCTGCCGCCTTCGTTGATCTGCACGGCGGGGTGGTCGTCGAAAACCATCTCAACATGCTTGTCCCGTCGGGCGAGCCCAAGATTTCGCTCAATGTCCTCGCAGCACTGCTCAACAGTGCGATTATCGACCAGCTGTTCCGCTGCATCAGCGGTAGTGTTGCCGTCTCAGCTTTCGAACTCGAGGCAGTCCCTTTGCCACCTGCCGGGGCGCTGGCGCCTCTAGCCGCGCTCGTCGCGAAAGGCGCCGATCGTGATACTCTCGATCGCGCATGCGCCGCGCTTTACCGGACGACAGCATGAGCCTGCCGCCCTTTGTTCCCCTCGCTACGATTGGCGAGAGACTACCGCTCGTCTTTCCCGAAGGGACGCCGAACCGGAACTATTGCATTCGCGATCTGGCGGCGCGGACGATCTTCGTCGCGCTCTATATCGGTGCGATCGAAGGCGCCGGACGGGAGTTTGGCCCAGTTCATGTCTATCGCATGACCGACGAACAGTCGGCATTGACCGCACCCGCTGATCGCACCGGCTATGGACCTGCGGTCAATCGCAAGCAGGCCATTGTGGGGCGGCGCTGGTATGCCGACAACACGCGGGAGCCGATCCGCGATGAGACGTTGCGCGACGGGCTTGTCGCGATTGGCGCGGTTACCCGCCGTGAGGACTTACCGACTACCTCGGGCCTACCACGCTACGCTCTGATTGCCGATTTTGCTGCGTTGTTCGATCCCGATCTCCAGGGTGATGCGCTCGCTGCGGCGATCACAGCCTTCCAGAAGGCGTATCTCAGCAAGAGCGCGCTGGCGCGCGTGTCGATCATGCAGGCTGGTGCGGCAGCGAGCGAGAGCGGCCTTCTCGTGACCTTCCCGAACAAGGAAACGCGGCCGCTCGCGCCCGGACCAAGTTCGGTGATCTCGAAGGCAGTCGTCGAGATATTCGCGCCGGCCTTTCTTGCCGAACCCGCGGTGCTCTGGCTGAGCGAGAGCGGCAACAAGGTCGTGCTACGCGACGACAGGATCGCAACCCGGCTCGGTCTCAACATCGAAGCCGACAAGAATTTGCCCGACCTCATTCTTGCCGATCTTGGCGGTGGCGAAGCACGTCTTCTGTTCGTCGAAGTCGTAGCAACCGATGGAGCGATGACCGAACGTCGCCGCATGGCGCTGCTCGAACTCACGCGTGCGGCCGGCTTTGCTGACGAGCAGATCGCCTTTCTCACAGCCTATAAGGATCGCGAGAGCGCGGGTTTCCGCAAGACGGTTTCACAGCTCGCTTGGGGCAGCTGCGCTTGGTTCATGTCAGAACCAGAGCAACTCGTTGCGATGATCGATGAACGCGGCGACACGGCACGCCCACAATGGCTGCTGGGCGGGGGCGCTCGCGAATAGTTGGTCCCCACCGCTGCCCCTCGGGCGCGGCTCCCTTCTAAGAGACACTCGGCCCGCTGCGCTGGCGTCCGAAGGTCCAGCTTATGCCGCCCTCGCGCATGATGCCGCGCAATATGATGCGCGGCATAGAGCCCGGTCGCGGCGGAACGCCGCGAGGCGCCCATTGCGCTGCAAACCGCTCCTTTACCTCTACCAAGTTACACCAGCAGCAATGAAATCTCGTCGCTATACTCTTCGACCGCCCGGTCTTTCGCGACATCGTCGCTATCGCGCGCGGCGAAGCTTATCTGTGAGCGGCACGCTCACAGCTGCTGCGTTGCTCGGCGCAGCAGCCGGCGTCGGCTGGGGAAGTGCAAGCCCCGAACAGAAGGCCGCCTTTCTCGATCGCACCCAAAATGCCGCTGTCGCCGCGGGGTTTGCACGCGAGCGCGCGCCGCAGACTGGCGATTATTGGCGGCGCTGCGACGATGCCCGCGCCGCAGGCACGGCTCCCATCTATCGTGGTGAGCCAGGTTATCGCGAGGGACTGGATCGCGACAATGATGGGATCGCATGCGAGCCTTATCCCTATTAGTCTTTCGGGCGGCGGTGGGCGGCTGTTCGCTCCATTCTGGCAGCGATTTTGGCCAAAGCTTTGGGCCTTTCTTTCATTCTTCTATAGGAAGACCTAATTCTTGGGGGAGGATCTGATGAAAATGTCGGTGCGCGCTGTCGCATGTCTGATTGCGGCTTTGACGCTGAGCACGCCTGCTATGGCGAAATATGTATCTGCCGAGGTGCTCAACTGCCGTGCCGGACTCAATGCGTCCGAGACGGTCATTACCAAACTCAATCGAGGTCAGAGCGTCGAGGTGCGCGAGACCAGTGGAACCTGGTCGCGCCTCAGCGCTCCGAGCTGCTGGGTACTGACCCGCTACTTATCCGACTCCTATGTGTCGTCGTCGGTGCGCTCAACCTCGTCGAGCCTGTATGGATCGACGCGCGCATCCAGCGCAAAGAAACCCAAAGCGTCAAAGCGCAGCAGCAGTTTTCAGTCTGGCTGTCCGTGCAGTGGAAGCAAGGTCTGCATCGGTCCGCGCGGCGGACGCTATTGCATCACGAGCGGCGGTAACAAGCGCTACGGCGTCTAAACGCCGAGCGATGTCTCCAAGCTAAGGGTGCGGGCGAGTTCGTTTGCCGGGAGCCGGCAAGCTCGTGCCCGTCGCACCATCATCACTTGCTATGGCAACACGCTTGAGCGGCGTTGCGCCGATCTCAAGCGCTCGCTCGATCGCAAACTCGTCGCCTGCTTCGGCAAGCCGATCGCGCAGACGGCTGATATCGCCGCACCATAAGGTTTCAGCGTCGCGGTCGCGCCCGCGATCGGGCCCAGCGCCATTCGCTTCAAACGCCACCGCGCGCATCTGGATCCGCTCGGCCGATTGTCCGCCACCGCGAACCTCCATCCCATAGCCGGGACGCGCAGGGTTGGAGAGCAGCAAGGCTCCATCGGCCGCCCAGGCTGCCGACATCTCCTCGCGCACTTCATATCCCAGCCCGGCCAGTGCTTCGAGCACGGCGGCACGCCGGTCCTCGGCGGCACGTGTGGCGCGCCATTCGTCCAGTGCCGTCCGAACCTCCATCGCACGCCGCTCCGCACCGGCAGCGTCGAGCTGCTCGATATCATTGCGCCACTGCGCGATGGCGAGTCCGGCGGCCTCTGCTTCGGCGAGGAGCCCCGAAAGATCAACGATAGCGCGGCGATGCTTTCTCGCTGTCCCAAGCGTGCGCCGCACGTCGCCGGTGAGTGCGTCGAGAAGCAGCGAACGCCGACCGTCTTCGGCTGTCGCCGCTGCGTCGAGCCGTGCCCGCCAATCATCGATCGACGCGCTGGGCGTGAGCAGCGCGATCTCCGAAATATGCGCGTCGAGCCGTTCGATCTCCGGGTCTTTCTCGTTCGTCTCTGTCGCTGCAAGCCAGTCAGCGAAGTTTTGCCGGATGACGCCTTCGCCGAGACGCACAGCTTGCTCACGATCAGCGGCGCCTCTCTCGCTCTTGTCGCCAAGGGCTTCGAAGGCCGCCGCGATCGCAGCCGTGTCGCCGGCTTCGAGACCTTTGCGTAGAGCGACATCGATCGGCTGCCCCGCTGCCCCAATCGCGGCGAGCAGGCTCTGGCCAGCCTCTTTCTGGCGGCGCCCACGTGATCTTCCGGCTGCTTCGCGTGCAGCAATATCAGCGAGGCGTTTGTCGATATCGTCCCGTAAGAATGCCTCTTCGAGCGGCGCTTCCTTTTGCAGCTCGAGGAAGCGATCGGCGGCGATATGCGCCGCGAGCGCGTCGCGTCGACGCAGCGCCGCAGCGAGCGCCGGTTCATCGAGACAGTCGTTGCGCTCGCCAATCCGCCGCCAGGCGGCGAGCGCCGCGTCGACGCGCGCCAACTGGCCCTCGCAAATCGCGAGAATCTCCTCGCGTGTCACGATGCGAACAACCTTGGGGCCGCTCATGCCGCGTTCCCCATCGCATGGGTGATGGCTCGGCGGAGCCGCCCGCGCTCAAAGTCTGGCTCGTCGAACCAGCGGTGCGACGAGATCCGGTGGATGACCGGAATGGAGCGCTTGAGAATTTGCGATCGCCAGATTTCGCGGGCGCGGGCGGTTTCGAGGAGCGCGTGCCGCGGGGCGTCGCATTCGATCGCGATCCCATAAAGGCCAGTTCTCGGATCCTCGATCGCGAAGTCGAGGCCAAAGGCGCCAATGTCGTGTACGCGAACCGGCTCCCAGCCGAGCGCGCGAATTTCCTCGGCAACCAGCGTTTCGAGCCCCTCTTGCCCGAAATGGCGTGTCCGATCCTCCGCGCTTCCATCCGGCGTCAGTCGCCGGAGAAGCGCCTCAGCGCCTGGTTGGTCACCGTCGGAGAGCAAGCCAGCGCCCCGGGGACATGCGCGGGCCGCTGACGCGGATGGTGATTGGCAAAACGACCTCGCGGCTCGACCTTGTCGAAGTCGATAGCGAACGGCGGACCGCCGCATCGATCCTCGACCATCTTCTGCTACGCAATGAGCAGCCGATCAGCCTCGACCCGGCGCCCTTCATGGCCGAGCCGCGCATCGAACGGCGACTTCGTACGCTCCACAGCCATGCGACCCTCTATCGCCGCGACACCGGCATCGACGGATTGTACATGGGCTTTCCCTTTCTCGTCATGCAGGAAGCGAAGCCGAATGTTCGTCCGCGCATCGCGCCTGTGCTTCTCTGGCCGGTACGCCTCAATCCTGCGGTGGGGGCGCGAGCGACCGTCAGCCTGCAGTTCGATCGCGACCGCGAAGAAGTCCGGCTCAACCCAGCGTTCGATACGCTCCTCGGCGTCGATACCGCGCAGAGCTGGAAAGAAGCAGCCGACGCGCTGCTTGGCCGCGCTTCGGTAACCACTGCCGAGGTGATGGAAGCTTTCGCCGCATTCGGCACCGTCGAAAGCGAAATGCTGCAACCCTTGCCATCGAAGGACATTCGGGCGGTGGCGGGGGAAGACCGGCTCTTCTGCTCGGCCGCGCTATTCCATCTCGGCTTCTTTGGTCAGGCGGTGATGGAAGATTTGCGCCAGCTAAAAGCCGTGCCGCCGTCTGGCACCGGCCTCGAAACAGCCCTGCGTGTCGGAGAGGAAGTTGTCCGACCCGAAAGCGTGCGCCCCCGCGAGGCTGAACGCTATTTTACCTCCGATAGCGATCCGTCGCAGGAAACCGCGGTGCTCGAAGCGCGGCTCGGGCGCGGGCTCGTGGTCGAGGGACCGCCGGGCACCGGCAAAAGCCAGACGATCGTCAATATGGTCGCTGATGCGATCGGCACCGGGCGCAGCCTGCTTGTCGTGTGCCAGAAGCAGACCGCACTCGAGGTGGTTCACAAACGCCTTGAAGCCGCCGGCCTCGGCAAGCGCATCGTCATGATCAATGACGTCAATCGCGACCGGGAAAATGTCATCCGGATGATCCGCGAACAGATTGAGGATCTCTACGCCCGTCCGCCCTGGTTGACGCTCCCGACCCAGCAGCGAACGCAGGTCGCGGCGCGGATCGAGAGTCTCGAAGGTGAACTTGATCGCCATCATCGCGCGCTCCACCGGACCGACGAAGCGACCGGTCTCAGCTTCCGGGCGATCCTTGGCCAGCTCATCGCTATCGCCGCCGAAGGTCAGCTTTTTTCTTTGCCTTCCTTGCGTCACCTGTTGGCGCCTCTCGATCCCGGCGCGGTTGCAACGATCGAGGAGATTTGCGGTCCGCTTGCGCGAATCTGGCTCCCCGCGCGTTATGAAGACAGTCCGCTGGCGATCACTCGGCCTTTTGCGCACGATGATGCGACCGTGGGGTCTTTTCAGTCTGATCTTGAGGCGTTTGCCGAGATAGATGACGAGCGCCTCGCCGTGATCGAGCGCACGCCCAATGCCCTGCTGATTGTCGACCCTGAACCCTATCGCGACTGGTCGCGCGAGCATGGCGCCGCCTTGCTCGGTCTCGACGACGCCGATCGCGTTCGCCTTGCCCGCTGGCTCGCCCCGCTCGGCGGCGTGTCAACCCGAGACCCCGGTACGACACCGTGGCAGCGCGAGCTTGCCGAACTCGAAGCAGCATTGCTCTCGCTCGCGCCCGACGACGCGCCCACCGAGGCTTTGCGTCCGGTGCTCGATCTCGACGATGAGGATCTGGCAGAATGGCGCGCCCTCGCTGACCGTCTCGCCGCGCGGCCAGGCTTTTGGGAACGGCTGATCGCCCCGGTGATCCGCCGCGCATAAAATTCGAGCAGCGTCGCGACATATTGCTGGCGTGCAGGCTTTTGCCATGCCTCCTCCGGCACCGACATTAGCGCGAGTGCCTGGACGATCGGCAGGCGACGCTCGATCCGGAAACGATCCGCCCACTCATCGACGCGCTCGAGATCGCAGCGCGCAAAGCCTTCGAGGCGGGCCTCGATCGCGGCATTCAAATCCCGCCGGCTGCGGCCAAGCCATTGTTCGGCGCCAGCACGGTCGAATGGAATGACCGCAGCGCGGAACGCGACCTTGGATGCTTCGTCGATAATCGCCTCGGCGGTACGGAACTGATGCACCGAAGCGCTCAGCAGAAGAATATAGTCTTCCTCGGCGGTGATGCGCCGTTCGATGATAGCCAGCAGCCCGGGATGTTCGGTGTCGGCGAGGATCCTACGTCGTTCCTCCCATATGGCGGCAAGCCGACTCTTCGAGGTGGATAGGATGTTGGCGCGCAACAGGCTTTCATCGAGCTCGACCTCAAGCTGGCGCGCGCGCTCGCGCACTTGCGTTTCGCGGGTTTTGAGCCGTGCGAGCCAGAGCTCGCTGTCCTCGCGCTCGAGAAGATCCGGGATTGGTCCGGTGATCAGCGCATAGCCTTCGTCGGGATGATCGAGAAGCCAGCCAGGCGTCACAATCTCGCCGCGTATGACGAGCGGCATCGCCGGATTGAGCGCCTTGAGCGTCAGCGCAAGTCGCATATCCTCGCTTGCTCCCTCAAGCTCGGCATAGGCGCGCACCTGTCGGCGGAGTTCGACCGCGAGGCCGGCATCTTCCATCCAGGTCAGAAGTTCGCCACCACGCAGCAGACGCGAGGCTTCGTCCCAATCACCTGGCTGCGCCGCGGCAAGCGCAAAGCGCGGTGCGCTCGCGTAGCGCGCATTGCCGAGCGCGATCATCCGCCGCCCGGTGGTCGGCTCAGGGCCCATCTCAATTTCCGGCGCCGGCGGCATGTCGCCGTCGAGCCAGCGACGCACTTCGTCCCACCCCCAGCGCTGTCGGCGATCGACAGCGAGCAACCCGCGCAGAAGGCGTTCGATGTCCGGCGCGACATCGGCAGGAATCGGCGCACCATTGGTAAGGATGTTGATCAGGAAAGTCTGGTCATCGGCGCCGGCGAAGCAGTCCCCTCGCGTGACTTGCTCGAGCAGAATCATGCCGAGGCTCCACCAGTCGCTGGCGGCGGCGACGCCGCCCGCAACGGCTTCGGGCGCAGTGTACCTGGTAATCTCGAGCGGCGAGACAATATCGAGGTCGTAATCCGATAGCCGTGCCGATCCAAAGCCTGTGATGACAAGGTCTAGGGGCTCGCGCGCACGCACGAGGATGGCACCGGGATGCAGGTCGCGGTGCCGGAGTCCGCATTCAGCAAGGGCTTGCAGAGCACTGCCTAGCTCCTCGACAATGGTCCGCAATGTCGCGCGGTCATCGGGCAACAGCCCTATCTCGGCGAGCGTGCCGCCAAGCAGATCCTCGCGGACTTCATAAGCGTGGCCGCTCCAGCGCCCGGTCGCCATGATCTCGGGGACATGGCTGCGATCGATCTGGCGAAGCGCATCATAGACGTCGGGGTCGGGTTCGCTCGCTTCGTCGTAGAGAATGAGAAGCGCCGCCCGGCCATCCTCCGCCCGCTGCGTCGCGAAACATTGTTCGATGGCATCGACCGCGGGCAAACGCTCGAGGAGCGGCCAGCCGTCGATCGAGGTTGGGCTTTCGCCGCCGGCGCCGTCGGCTTCGGTGTCGTCGGCACCATTCGGCCCAGATGCATCGGCGATATCCTCACCGCAGATGCCGCACAGCAGATCGCCAGGTTCGGCGAGATGACCGTTGGCGCAATGCCGCGCTGCGGGAAGCGGCGCTGCTACGGCAGCGGGGGGACGCCAGCCTTCGGGGCGGAGCGGCTCGCCCGTCAGCATCCAGCCACATGGCGCATCATCGACAAGTCCGGTGCAGAAGGATTCGTGCGATGGGCGCTCGGTTTTGCAATTGGGGCAGAAGCGGATCATGCGGCTTCCCCGCGTGGCATGCGATCAGAGGTCTCGGCGATATGGCCCGCTGCACCGAGCGCCCGTCGCAGGCGGGCAAGATCGCCGCGCGCGGGAATCCCCGCAAACCAGGCGTGCCCTTCATCATCGAACATGACGTCGAGCCGGCGATCGGTGGCATCGGCCTGTCGTTCATAGGCGAGAAATTCAGAGCCAGCCTCGGTGAGAATATGGAGCGCCTGATTGTCACTGCCGCGCAAGGCGCGCGTCTGCGGGAGATCTGAGCGGAATGGTCCGGTCATCACCGCATCGATGAGCTTCGGATGCGCTGCAAGCCAGGGCGAAATTTGTGCATAGTCATAGCCTGTGAATAGGAAGATCGAACGCGACGAATGCGTCCGCCATATGCTCAGAATCTCGGCGAGCGGTTCGGGTTGGTCGAACGGTTCGCCACCCGACACCGTGAGCCCATCGGCGCCGGGCGCGAGGCGTATAAGCGCATCGGCGATCGCGCCAAAGGTGACATATCCTGCGCTCGGATCCCAGGTGTCGGCGGATATGCAGCCCGGACATTTGATAGAGCAGCCTTGGAACCAGAGGCCCACACGTTGCCCGGGACCGAGCGTCGTCACCGGAAAATGAAGCCGCGATAGTGCAATGCGGGTCATGCCGGCTCCAGTGTCAGTTTGGTCACCGCGCCCGCGTCAAGGCTTGCGATCGCAACCGGCCCTACCGGTGGCGCATCGAACAGCGCGCGCGCCAGCGGATTGACGAGATGCGCTTCGATCTTGTTGCGGATACCGCGGCCGCCGTTTGCCAAATCGGCGATGCAAAGCGTGCGCAGCTCGCCGCGCACCGCCTCGCTCATTCGCACATCATAGCCTGCACTCTTTGTATCGCTCAGTACGGCATCGACCATCGCTTCGAAGATTTCGGCAGCGACCTCGGGGCGGATGAAGTCGAAGACGATGATATTCTCGCCAAAGCGGTTGAGGATTTCGGGGCGATTGAGGACGAGCTTGAAGTGATTCTCGATTTCGCCGCGCACACGCCGGCGCACCTCCTCAAACGGCTGGTCGGGCGTGACGACCGCGCTGCGGCTGCCATCGGGGGCGGTCGCATAAATGCCCAGATTCGAGGTGAAGATAATCAGCGCTTCGGAAAAATAGACTCGGTCGCCGCGCCCCGAGGTGAGCACGCCATCGTCGAGGATTTGAAGAAATTTGTCGAGAATACGCGGATGCGCCTTTTCGATCTCGTCGAACAGGACAACGCTGAACGGCCGCTCGCGCACGGCGTTGGTGAGCTCGCCGCCGACATCATAGCCGACATAGCCTGGCGGCGCGCCAATTAACCGCTGATCGGCATGTTCGGCGCTGAACTCGGACATGTCGAAGCGGATATAGGCACTCTCATCGCCGAACAGCAATTCGGTCACGGTCTTGGCGAGCTCGGTCTTACCGACCCCCGTCGGCCCGGCGAGAAAAGCGATGCCGCGCGGGCGCCCACCGCGCTTCGACGAACCGACGCCGGTCGCCGCCCGTTTGATGATATCGAGCATATGGACCGCGGCGTGCGTCTGTCCTTTGACGCGCTTCGCGATAGTCGCGGCGCCGTCGCGGATGCGGCCTTGCTCGATTTTTCGCCACGCATCCTCGGTCACGCCGACCTTATAGCGACGGACAGCTTCGCCGATGTCGGCGATATCGACCGCTTCGGCCCGTGCAAGTTGCGTGATCGCGTTGAGATCGACAAGCAACAGGCCTTCGGTTGCATCGACGAGGGTGTCGGCGGCGGCCGCGAGTTCATCCGGCGATCCACCATTGGCGCCAGGCAAGCCGCGGACGAGCGAGCGCGCTATGGCGCGCCGTGCCATGCGGTCAGGCGGCGCGAGGGGAATGTGCCGCAGCCGCGGATTGTCGATGAGCAGCCAATCGGGAAGATCGCCTTCTTTCTCGACGACCCAGATGATCGTGTTGAATCGCGGTGCGCGATCGGGCCCGACGGGACGGGCCGTTGCCGCCTGGCTGGCGACAAGGGCGCGCGTGAAGAGCTGCTGTTCGGCGGGGAGTAGCGCATCGCTGCGAACGATCAGCCGCGACGCGAAATCGACGACGAGCGCAATCGGCGCGCCGTCACGCGCGCTGATGCGATCGATTGTCTGCGCAAGAAGGTCGGGACCCGCGACGGCGCGGCCATCGACCGCCGTGAGGCCGAGACCCGCAAGCAGGCCGGGGTCACCGGGCGAGCCATTGGGATGCGGCAAGAGCTCGAAGCCGGCAACGGGATCATAGCGGATGACATCGCTACAACCAGCGTCGTGCAGCGTTTCGGCAAGGACGTCGCTGAGCGGTGCGGCCGTGATGGATTCGCCGACCCGGCGGATATGGAGATCGCGCACATTTCCGGTGAGGACGAACTGGCTTTTGAGCGGAAGGAAGCGGGAAAAATCGCGCACCCAGCGCGGCCGTACATCGTCCATTTCAACTCCCCCCGCGCACCGCTTACCCCGTCGGCTCGTTGCGCGTCTCTTCAATACCGCTCAAATGCCCGCCCGACCAGTCAAGCGAACCGAAGAATTCGCACCAATGCGGACAGCAACGGGTCTCTCATGCTCCCAAATCGCAAATATTCTCTTGCCCGCGCACCCAGCGCGGCTGGAATTTCTACTGCTCGACTTTGATTGCCGGGCATGACGAATGGTTGTGGTGCCTTTGGCCCAATAATCATGAGAACTGACAAAGTCGCGGCTTGCATCAGCAGCGAAGACCGGCAATCTCAGCGCGTGGTCAATATGTTCATCGCCATAACCGACCGGCGTTGGTTCGAGCTGCTGTCGCAAATGCAGCCCGATGAGGTCAATTTTTGGCAACCGAGCGGCGGCCGCAACTTTCGCGCTGTCTCGATCGGTGAGCTCTTCCTGTTCAAGCTTCATGCGCCGGACGATTTTATCGTCGGTGGAGGCGTTTTCAGCCATGCCACGAATGTGCCGCTGTCGCTGGCTTGGGAAGCCTTCGACGTTAAGAATGGGGTGCCGTCGCTCGCTGCGATGCGGCAGCGGATCGCACATTACCGGCGCGATGAGGGCGTGCTCGACCCACGTGTCGATCCAACAATCGGATGCCGCATACTCACCCGGCCTTTTTTCTGGCCGCGCGAGAAGTGGCTACCCGTGCCGCAAAGCTTTGCACGCAATATCGTGACCGGAAAACGCTACGACAGCGGCGACGCCGAGGGGCGCTATCTCTGGGATGCGGTTATCGATCGCACCGACATTGGTCGTAGCGATGCAGCGCAGCCGCGCGCACGCTTCGGCGCGCCGCACATTGTGCGACCGCGCCTTGGGCAAGGCGCGTTTCGCTTGGCTGTCACCGATGCCTATGAGCGGCGTTGCGCCGTGTCGGGCGAGAAGACCTTGCCGATCCTCGATGCCGCTCATATCCGCAGCTATGGCGAAGGCGGCGACCATGATGCGGCCAACGGCCTCTTGCTGCGCACCGACATCCACCGGTTGTTCGATCTTGGCTATGTGACGGTGTCGAACGATCACCGTTTCGAGGTCAGTAATCGGCTCAAAGCCGATTTCGACAACGGCCGGCATTATTATGATCTCCACGGCCAGCGCATTCGGTCGCCGCTACCAGGCTATGCCACGCCCGCTGCCGACGCGCTGCGCTGGCATCGCGAAAACCGGTATCTGGGATGAACGACGCCAAATCTCTCGACGCCGCGATGCGCGCCGCCGCGGTGGCCCATCTGGATCGGCTCGCGGCTGGTCGGCCGCTGACCTCGGACGATCTTGCGGGCGGGTTTCTATTCCGGGGCGAGCGCATCCCGCTCGTCAACCCCCAGCGCGGTATCTTCAAGCCGCGCGTGATGCCCTATCTTCTCAGCATTAGGACAGTCTTTCCGCGGACCGGCGCGCGCGTGTGGTACGACGATCAGCGCCGCGTCCACGAGCAAATTCACCGCGGCGAGGAACAAGTCGACTATGCTTTCATGGGACGTGATCCTGAAGCGGCGGACAATCGCTGGCTCCGCGAGGCGATGCAGGCGCAGATTCCGATCCTCTATTTTCTTGGCATCGCCCCGGGGCGTTATACAGCCATCTACCCGACCTTTGTTGTCGATTGGTCGGCAAGCGAACTCGCTGCAAAGCTGAGCTTCGGTATGCCGCTCGCGATCTCCGCCGCTGCATTGCCGCCCGAGCCTGAGCGCCGCTATGCCCTCCGCCTCGTCAGTCAGCGGTTGCACCAGGCGACCTTCCGCGAAGCCGTTCTGACTGCCTATGATGGGCGCTGTGCGATCTCACGCCTGCCCGAACGCCGACTGCTCGACGCGGCGCATATCGTGGCCGATCGCGATGAGCAGCTCGGCCAACCGATCGTCTGCAACGGCCTGCCGCTGTCTAAAGTCCATCACGCGGCCTTCGACGCCAATCTGATTGGCATCGACGCCGATTATCGCATCCATATATCTGAGCAGCTGCTGGCGATGAACGATGGCCCGATGCTCGAGCAAGGCATCAAGGCGATGCGCGGCAAGACTTTGCTCATGCCCGATAGGCGCGTTGACCGGCCCGACCGGGACAGGCTGGCGGCGCGTTTCGAGCTTTATCAGGCCGCAAACTGACCGCCCGGCTCAGCCGCAAAGGATGAACAGAGTCGGTCAATGGCCATCGCCAATTTCAGGCGAAGATTCGAATCCACACGGCATAGGCGATGTTGCCAAGCAACCAGATTATGAAACTGATCGCGATCAGTCCGATCACCCAATCCTTGGCGCGGGCGCTCATTCGCACCGATGTCCTTGCCAATAACGATCCCAGCGCGCGGCATAGCCATCGCGAACCATGGCACAGGACAGATCTCCCGATTTGGGCGACACACAGAAGGCCGCGGTACGATTGCCCCCGGCGCCGCCAGCCGACCGGCAACGCATCGTTGGCCCGGTCACTTTGACATGACCCGTTCGCAAAACACCTTGCCGGGTTCCCACTAGCGTCACCAGATGATCGCGCGCCGCCACCGCGTCGGCGGCCGGACATGGATGGCCGATGCTGCACGAGCCGTCCATTTCACGCGCAGCAATCCCTGACAGCCTGATATGTGGCCCTTCGGCGCACCAGATGGGGCCATCACCGTCCCATACCGCTGTCGGGGTGCAGTTGAAGGACTGGCCCGCGGGAACGATCGAAGCGAGAAGCAGTGCGATCATTGATATTTGGTGGTCATGATTGGTTCGGCGGTGAAGACATTGACGATCTGGCCCGGAACCATGGTTGCCGATTTGCCGGTAATGATCGCAGCCCCAAGCAGCGCGCCCGCGGTGTTGCCGCGACCTTCCTGCCGGTGCATTCCGCGCAGCTTGTAATTGGCCTGATTAACGCGAACCCAATCGAAGGACAGCTCGAACTTCGCTGATTTTCCTACGATTCCTTTGCCCGTCCGCCATGTCACTTGGGCCTCGACCGGCGAACCGCGCGGAATGACGACGACGCCTTGATATTCGACATCATTGACGACGAGAAATTCGCGCTTGGTCCCTTCCTTCATCTCCTTGGAGGTGATTTCATTGGCCGGCGTCACCTGGACCAACGTGTTGACCGGCAGCGTGATCGTACGCGATGCAGGCTGGATCACTGCGGGCACGTCGCCAGTCGACTGCGCGATCGCCGGTACGGCGGCAAGCGCAGCGGCCGCGCCGATAGAAATCAAGATTTTCATGAACTACTCCCCCTCAACCGCGACGGCGCGATCGTTCTGCTACAGCCCGAATAGGGAAAGCTTCTTATCATATTGTCAATTGGCAGAAGATGTCATTATGGAGACAAAAGCATTCACAAATTATTATTGAATTATAATCATTTATAATTCGAACTTCGTGTAAATAATATATATCGCTTTCGCATCGGCGGCAGAGGCCTACCTAAGGAGCGTCCAGCCTCCGCATGGCAGGCTGACCAGCAAGCCGCTGCTTATAGTGGCAGCGCCGGTTGGTCTGCGGACGTCGTACCAGGATCATGTTTCTCGATCGCCGCAACGACCGCGCGCGCCAACTCCTGAGCGGCATCGGACCGGATATGAGGCGCTGGCGCCGTGATGCCGACGCGCGCCCAACCTGGCGCGGCAAGGATCGTTTCTGCGACTCGGTTCATATCGATCTGTTCCATGAACTTGATAAGAACATAAATAGAACATTGACGCAAGACGATCGCAGAAGCGAAGGCGGAAGCAGCCGAAAGACAGGATCGAAAAGCGCTGGAAACCGGCCCAATTCAGCGGCGAATGAAGAAAATAGGTTGCGTAGCTGCACGCTCCTCAGTCACCTGTTCGCGACGCTCGATCAAGTCCCCATAAGATCCGGTGATCGGCAACGGCACGTGTCTATCGGTGACAGTTGCCATATAGCTGCGTGTCTCACCGGGCAGGCTCGAGCGTCCCGCCAAATAGGCCGAATAACGCGCAGGCCCGGCGTTATAGGCCCCGAACAATCCCGGATAGCCGAAGCGATCATACATGAGCCGCAGATAATAGGCTCCGGCAAGGATATTATCACGGGGATGGTGCGGGTCGTTTCCGAGGTGAAGCCGTGCACGCATGTCGCCCCATGTCCCCGGCATGAGCTGCATCAGACCCATCGCCCCGGCTGAACTGACGATCGGGCGGCCGTTCAACGTCGTGCGCCCGCCGCTTTCGGCGCGCATCACGCGCTCGATCCATTCGACCGGGACGCCGGTGCGCGCCGACGCTTCCGCAATATAGGGGCGCCAGCGATCGACGGATTCCGCCTTGGCGGGCGTTGCCGCGAGCAGCACGAGCGCCGCGAGCGCGATCTTCACCGCCGCCACAGGAGCCGCGCCTTGCCGACAATATCGCCGTCCTCGCTCACGCCGAAATAGCGTCCGTCAAACGACGCGGTGCTGTCGGCCATCAACAGGAAATACTCGCCCGATCGAAGTTCGGCGCAGCCCGACCACCACGGCATCGGCCGACCGGCGCCGTCACGATCGAGCCGCCGCGCGACAAGCCTTCCGTTGACCATGACGCGCGCGCCAACGGCGCAAACCTCATCGCCCGCCGCGGCAGCAACGCGCTTCACCAATGGAACATTCGCCGGAAGATAGTGGCGGCGCGCCGCGAACATCCGAAACTCGCCCGGCACCCGCGCAATCGCCATGTCGCCACGCACGAGGGCCGCGCCGTCGCCGACCGCATATAGGCCGACCGGCGCGCTGGCGCTGGCGTTCCAGACAAGGCGCGGGCGTGGATCGACCAGCAGCGTCGCGGCGAGTGAGGCCGCGAGACCGCCGCAGCCGATCGCCCATCGGCCGAACCGCCGCAGTTTGGCCGGTGCCGGGTCAGTCATTGCTCGACGCTCCGTGCTGCCCGATCGACCAGCTATCGAGGTCGTCGATATGGTAGCGGATGCGCCGGCAATGTCGGCGAAAGCGCGGCCCGGTGCCGCGCGTGCGATGCACCTGCAAGGTCCGCAGCGAGACGCCGAGATAATGGGCGGCCTGCTTGGGACTCAGGAAGGGCGAGCCGCGCTTCGCCTCCTTTGCCCGCGCAATGCTGTCGTCATCCTCCATGCGGCCTCTCGCTCCCTCGCGCCGTGTCGGCGGAAGCGTGAGGATGGGGCACGGCGCGTGTCCGCAAACGTGTCGGATTCGGCGAAGCGCAAATCCGACACCCGTGATTGAGGTGAGGAAATCCCAGGTCGGGCCGCTTCATCGGTGAGCGGGCGACGGCTAAGTGGCAAAGCCCCCGTTCACCAGCCAATGCGCGCGGTCGAGGTGCGATTGCCAGCAAATCTTCGCGCCGCTGGGATCGGCGGCAACGTCGAGGTCCAGCACCTCTATTGCCACATCGGTCCAGTCGTAATCATCGCGTTCAGCATCGAGCAGCCGCGCATAAGTCAGCACATGGGCGCGGTCGTAGTCGGTCATTACGGATGCGTCCGGCGCCTGCGGACATATTCCGGCTCGGCAACGATTAAGGTAGTCCATCGCCATGATTCTAAATCGGTTTCGACCTGTTCCCATCGAGTAGCGCGATGTCCAACCCGTTTTACATCAAGTTGGTGTAAACACAACCGCAGTTCACGATCTTCACATCATTTCGATGTGAGGACGTGTGGCAAGGGGCATTCACGATAACCGCTATCGCTGGATGGTCGATCAACTCGTCCGAGCGCGCAAGGAACGAGGGTGGAGCCAAGAGGTCGTTGCGACCCAGCTTGGCAAACCGCAACAGTATGTGTCGCGCTACGAAGTCGGGGAACGGCGGCTCGATATGGTCGAATTTCTCGATGCGGCTAAGGCTTTGGGCGTGGATGGCCTCGGCATTGCTGCCGAGGGCATGGCGATCCTTCACGACTGATTTCGGCTAATCCCAATGTGAAGATGCACCCGATCTTCACGACCGAATACATGCTTCGGCCCCGCGGCCCATAGCTGCCGCGCGAAAAGCGCAAGTCGCCGCGCGGCGGATTTAGTCGATTCTCCACGGCCGGGCCAGTCGCCCGCGCGAACGAAGGCTTCGCCGATCGTTCGCAGCGACGCCCCTTCGCCCAAGGCGTCGATGACGCGCAGCGCGAGAATGATGCGATAATGGCGGGATGTTCCGGCTCGCTCCGCGAGCGACCGACAGCGCGCGAAAGCAACCAGGCGCCGGAACTCGGCAAGCTGCCTCGGCCCGATGGCAACGGTGAAAGGGAATATCAGCCGATCGAGCGGCAGCGCCGCACGGCTTCCCGCAACGTCAATCCGAACGCCGTGGTGAACGCCGCCGATGACGGCATGAAGCTGTCGGGCGCCGGCGACCGCCAGTGAGGTTGCGAGCGAAGGCGAAGGCGCGCCGACCGGCCCGCTAGCCGGCCGCGCGCGCAGCACCGATGGGTCGAAAGCCGCCGACCATAGGAGCCGTGCGGCGGACGCAGGCCGGCCCGGTTCCTCGGCGAAAGTGCAGCCCCCAACGCGCGGTGAACGCAGCATCGGTGGCGATCAGCGGGCCATTGTCCGCCGCGCCCTGACCGGGATAGTCGGGATAACGACGCAGCAGCTCCCATGCGAGGCCGCGCGCGCCCGTGGCGGCAAGTGCCACATAGGCGCGCGCGTCGCGCCAGCTACCGGGCGGCAGCACCGCGCGCGTTTCAATCGCCGGCATGGTCGCTATCCGTCGCCGCGCTGCGTCTGGACATAGGCGCGAAGCGCGTCGGCCTGATCGGGCCGCAGCGCATCGACGGCGGCGACATGATCGGGCTTCTCGCCCGCGAGCAAATAGGATGGACAGCGTCCTTCGACATTGCCGAGATTGGGCCGGTGCTGGGCGTAGCCGACCAGCGCCGCGAGATCGGAGTCGAAATGCTGCGCGACCTCCGGCGGATAGACCAGCCATTGCAGTTCGAACGGCTTGAGCCAGCCAAGGCAATAGCTGACGATGATCCCGCGTCGAAGGTCATCGCTGACATTGGCGCCCGCGCCGTGGAGCGTCCCGCCAAGCCATAACAGCGCATCGCCAGGTTCGCAGGTCGCCGCGACCGCCCCGCTTTCGCTGGTGTCGCCATCATAGGTAAGCCGGTGACTGCCCGGCCATAGCCGGGTTGCGCCGTTCTCCTTCGTGAAGGACGACAGCGGCCACATGACATTCACCTGAAACTGATGCCCACCCTTGATCGCGGGCCAAAGGTCATGGTCGCGGTGCGGAAATTGGGCGAGCGCGCCGGGATGGATTTCAACGGCTTGGGTGAGATTGAGCGCGATATGGTCGCAGTTCGGCGACAGAACGCTTTGGGCAAGCGCCAGAATCGTGTCGTGCATCACCAGCGCGCGGGTCGCCGGGGCGCGGGTGAGCAGGCGCCCGAAACGCTTGGTCCGCTCGCCGAAGAAGTCGCCGACGCAATAGGGCGTCGCCGCGAAATCATAGTCGAGCGAGGAATCCAGCGCGTCGATCTGGTTGGTCGGGACCAGATTGCGAATGACGCAAAAGCCGTCGCGGTCGAGCCGAACGGGAGCGCTGTCGGGAGAGAAATCCTCGGTCATGCTGCCGATCCCGCTGCGATCGTTCCCACCGGCAAGGCGGGGAGCGCATGGAGGCCGTTCGATTCGAGATGGGCGGGCGTCGCCGCCTCGATCGTCACGGCGAAGGCGCCAAGCCGACCGCCGCCCAAATCCTGCCCCGGCCCCAGCGCCTCGCCTTGCCAGCCCATACCGAGGATCTGTTCGCGAAAGCGCGCGGTGACGACACCGGTGAAGCGGTTGATGCCGCGATCCAGCGCATGATCGACCATCGCGCGGATAAGCCCGTCGCGCAGCCGCAGCCGTTCGGGCCGCAGCAGGTTCGGAGGCAGGCAGAGCCGAGTGATCTCGAAAATGTCGGGGCCGACCGGAACGCCGTCGGTGCAAAGCCGCTCGAACAGCGTGCCGAGCAGATGCGGCCGCGTCGAGGGTAGCAGCCGCATCGACGCGAGATGACGGCCGGCGCGGTCGGCGGCGATGATATAGGTGGCATAGGCGTCGTCGAAGCGGTCGACCTCAAGCCGGTCGTCAACGACGGTCAAATCCCAGTCGAGCAGGTCGATGAACAGCCGCTTGCGGTCCTCGAACATGGATTCGAGCAAAGGCTGATCGGCGGGCGTGCCGAGCCCTTCGACGATATGGATCATTGGTGTCGCTCCATTGCGTGTGGTCACGCGAGGAAAGCGAAACTCGCCGCCGAATATCAGGTCGCCAGGTGGCGATGTTGACGGGGAGCGATTTCGTGGATTCCGATCTCGCCGTCGAGGACGGCGGCCAGCACGAGCTGGGTGCGGTTGCCGACATCGTAGCTGGCGCAGGCGCCTTCGATATAGGTCTTGATGGTCGCCGGGGTCAGGCCGAGGATGGTCGCGATGTCGGTATTGCTCTTGCCTTGCCCGGCCAGGACGACGCAATCGCGCCAGCGCGGACGGAGGCGCGCGACGCGGACTTGCCGCAAGCGTCCGCCGTTCACGATCCGCCGCGCCTTCTGGAACGCGAAGCCGCCGATCGAATGAACGGCGTCGAGCTGGTGCCGGAAGCCTCCCGGCTTGCGCGGGCTACAGAAGTTGCATGACCCGCTGCGCTCGCCCAACACAAAGGCCGGCACGGTGATACCGTTGGTGACGCCATGATATTCTCCGCGTTCGAGAAAGGCCCGGTGCCGCGGCCCAAGTTCGATCAGGCTGGCGATCTCGCACCATGTAAAGCAGGCGTTGGCGGCGATGCAGGCGTGAACGACCGGATCGTCACGATGATAGAGGCCGGCGAAATATTCAACGGCATAGTCGGGCAGATAGTTGTTCATGTTGATCAGGCCGGTCGAGCCGACGCGGTGATCGTCGTGATGGATCATCGCATAGTAGCGATAGCCCATCTCGTGCGCGACCGCTTCGAGCGCACCGTCGATCGCGGGCAGGTCGTCCGCCTTCTGGATTTCAACAAGAAATTCCGCCGCGAGGCTCAGCGCACGCGCGTCCAGACCTTCGTTCTGCAGAAGATTGCCGCCTTGCAACCCTTCACCTCCAGTTTGCCGTCCCCCCGGAGTGTCAGATAGCCCTTCGCCGCGCCTTCGCCCGTTTCCGGGTCATAGAGTGGCCCGCCTGTCCATTCGTGCGGCCCGCCCGTGAATCTCCGCAACACGACCAGCCCCTTCAATCGCCGGGCGCGCAATGTGCGGTCGGGGTTCTTCATGTCGCGCTGGTCGGGATTGGCACGCAGGGGAGCGGCGTCGTCCACCTTGCCGCAGATGGCCGCGCCGCAGCGATAAAGCTCGACCCGTCCCCCTTGGCTTCCGGTCGACCACAGACCGGCGATGGCGTCACTCCCCTGCGATGCTGCGGCCGCCGACCCTCCCCCGGCGACCGCAACGACTACGGCAGCGAGCATCATACTCATTGCGACAGTCGATCTCATCTCGGCAGCGGCGTGACCAACGGCGGCGTCAGCGTCGCCAGCGCACGCGCCGCCAGGGCGCGGTCGTCGTGCTGCCACGGGTGAAAGCCGGGCCGGAAATATCCGAACATCTTCATCGCGAGCATCCGCATCAGACCCGGATCGCCATAGAGATAGCGGAGCAGCCGCCACCAATTGCGCGGGTTGTTCTTGCGGTCCTGCGCGAGCAGCTCGGCGGTGTTGCGATAGACGACATAATGGAAGCGCACCGCCGCCGCGAGCATCGCGAAGGATCGCAGCGCCCAGCGTTTCCAGCCCGGCATCTCCCGTGTCGCGTGGAGCCAGGTATCATAGGCGACGGCCTTATGCTCGATCTCCTCGATCGCGTGCCAGCGCCACATGCGCTGCGCTTCGACGTCGGCGCCCGCAAGGTGCGCGGGGTCTGCCAACACCGCATTGGCGAGGATCGCGGTGAAATGCTCGAGCGCGCAGGTCGCGGCGAGCTGCATGATCGGCGGGCGCCGTTTCGCCCAGGCGATCGTGCGCGCGGCGCGATCCTCGGATGAGGTCATGTCGTAACCCGCATCGCGGGCCTGCCGGTTGAAGAAGATATGCTCGCGCGAATGGGTCGATTCCTGAAAGATGAAATCGTCGATCTGTTCGCGGAGCGGTTCGGGCGCGCCGTCGCGATAATGGCGCACCGCCGACATGAAGAATTTTTCGCCGACCGGGAAAGTCGAGGACAGGGCATTATAGAAAGCGGTCCGGGCGGGATCGCCGCCGTGCCACCAGCGGCGCGGCAGCATGTCGCGGCCGAATTTCCAATTGCGCTTCTCGATGACGAGTCCGGCCGGCGTTTGCGACATATCGCTCATCATGGTCTCCTTATCATCGTCGGAAGATGGCCGTCGCCCTTGCCGGGGTGACAGAACGACGGCCGAGGTTCCCTCCGGATTGAGGGGAGTGCCCGAGAAAGCGGCTACCTGATCCTTGTTCTGAAAAACCGGGCCGATGTTTGCTCGGGAGCAAACAGACATCGGGCCCGAAGTTATCCCCCAGTGGAGTGGGCGAAGAGTTCTTAGAAGCCGATTGCGAATTTCACGAACGGACCATGAACGGTGCGGTCATAGGATTTTGCATCTTCGTATCCTCCATCGATCGCGTTAAAGAAGCGGTCGTAGGAATAGCCGGTCGAAAGTTTCAATCTGCCGACATCGTAGGACAGCCCCAAGCTCAGCGAGATGTTCGGGACCGTCGCCGTCGACCCCGATACCCGTTCGCGGGACACCACGTCGTCAATGAGATCAGCCGGGGGCGTGAGGCTCGAAGCCACGTAGCCTTTGCCGAGACGGGTTTCTTCGCTGGTCATTCGCTGCTTGCCGAACAGCACCGCACCTCCAATGCTCCAGTCCAGATTGACGCGACCCGTGTCCTCGCTACCGAGCAATCGCATCGAAGCGTCCCAGCCCAACCACGGCCCGGTTCCCTTGAAGCTGGAGGTGCTATCCAACGTCGTCGTAAACTGTTCCCAGCTTCTGAACGGCAGGTCGGCATAAGGAGCATAAACGATCTGAGCCAAGGGCGTCGTCCATTCCTCCGGCGAAATTCGGTTGGGGATGCCGTCGAAGGCTGCGGTAGTGGTCGAACGCAATTTTGCATAACGCAGACCGCCGCTAATCGTCGATTTTACACTCGAGGCTTCGGAATCAAGCACCCTGCCGACTTTGAAGTCGATAATCTCATGCTTCTCAGAGTCCCGCACGGCACCGCGGAAATGATTGTCCGGGGACTCGAAGAACTCCCTGAAGACTGGTGGTGGGAAAAACAGAGAATAGCCATTGAGGAAGCCGCCCGGCACAGCTTCCAAGCCCTCGCCGCGAATCTCGCCGCTTCTGGCGCTGCCGGCGCGATAGGCGCCCGACACCAGCCAGCCCGCGGTCGGCGAGACAGTGAGCTTCGCCGATCGCGTATCGTTCCATTTGAGCTTGCGATCCTGTATCGATGGCATCGGGAAGGACGGGCTATATTCGTCCATCCAGTCGGGTGCGTAATTTTCCCGCCCGCTGCTGCTACGGGCAAGGCCCCCGCCGATTTCGAGCGTGATGGGGAGATGCCCCCGCGCTGCGCCAAAACCACCCAGCCAGCCGCTACCGCCGAACTCCTTGGTGACGCGCATGCCGTATAGGCGCGGTTCGGTCAAAAAGACGTTAGTGGTCAGACCGGTGTCGTCGCTGTTGAGAAACGCGCCGGTCAGCGCAGTCTTGTTGAATACATTTTTGACATAGGCCATCACTTTCCAGCCAGCATCGTCGTTGATGAAGGTGGTTGCTAGGTTGACCGTCGAAAAGCTCCGCAGGCGATTATATTCGTGGTCGTTGAATATCCGCCACCAACTCTTCGATTGCCAGCGCCAGTCGGCGTGCAGATTCATCAGCCAGCTATCCGAAAGCGGCACGGTGAAGTCTGCCGTGACCGTGGTCGTATAGCGGGGCGCATTGGGCAGTTCGTTGCCTCCCAAGTCCTTAGAAAAACCGGCACCTCCGTTGGGCGCTGTGCTGGGATCGAAGCCCATATAATCTGCAAACGCCGGGCCCAGAGGGATACCAAATGATCCGCCCGGAGCTGTGCTGTAATCGGTGATCGTCGGATCGTAGGGTCGGCCCGTCACCGGATCCAAGCCCATGAGATAGGCCGTAACGCAGGCGCCATTGAAGTCTACGTTATTAGTTCCCGGCACGATATTGAAGCGCCCTCCGGCCGTGATCACATCCACAGGCAAGATGCAGCTTGAAGGGATGGTCGGAAACGGACGAATGACCATCCAGTCCGGATTGCCCGCTGTGCGATCCATCAAGTCGATGGCGCTCTGGCCGTCGCCGATGCGCGTGCGGTTGTAACCACCCTTGAAGCCGAGCCGCAGATTGCGGGTCACCCGCCAGTCGGCTTCCAGTTCGAGACCCCAGATTTCGGCGTCATAGTTTGAATTCACAGCCGCGCGATTGCGAATCTCCGAAATCTGGTATCCTTCATAGTCATAGTAAAAGCCAGCGAGGTTCAGGGTCAGCGCGCCGTTCAGAAGAGTATTTTTTATACCGATCTCGAATGCGTCAACATATTCGGCATCGAAGGTATCTGGCAATATCTCCGGAGCTAGTAGCGGACCATAAGTGGCAAACACCGGTGGCGGCGGGTTGGCGCCGCCCGCCTTGTAGCCGCGGGCGTAGGATCCATAGATAAGTGTCTCGTCAGTGAAACCGAGTTCCGGTTTCCAGTCGAGCGTCACTCGCCACGTCGGTTCCCGCCATTTCTGTTCCGCGACCGACGACACAGGATAGGGTCCGGCAACGTCCGACGCCAGCAACCAACTGCGAACCTGCGGCGACTTCTTCTGATCGACCGTCCAACGTAGCCCGCCCGTCAACTTAAGGTTCGGCGTGACATTATAGTAAAGCTCACCGAACGCGGCATAGGAGGTCAGTTCGTATGGATTCTTGCTCAGGAAATATTGACGTCCCTGATCGTTGAGGCTGCCGATCGGGTTCGGGTCCATATATGTGCATTGAGCGATGAGATAGTTAACTGTAGGATCAAAATAGGGCGCAGTGCCACCGACTACTCCTTGGGGCAGACACCCGGAATTATCCGACACGCCGGGGATATATTCCGGGGTAAACACATTATTCCAAGCATTGAACAGAGACAGAGTGTTGACGAAAACATAGTATTTGTCGATCGCCTTATGCTTCAGATAATTCGCGCCGAGACTAAAATTCATCGGCCCATCGAAGTCAGAAGCTAGACGCAATTCCTGACTAAACTGAGTCGATTCCGACGTTGAGAGATCGACCATCAACAGCCGGTCTGTGCAGCCAAGTTGATGATCGCAGAACACGCCGTCTTCGCTGACCGCGCCACTATAACGGCCGTCAGGTATATATTGGAACGCGCCCGGACGGGACGCAAAACGGTTATAGTCTTGGAGCGACCATACCGAGTCCATGCTGTAAGCGGTTTCGGATGTCAGGTTGAGGCTGTCCGAAAGACCAACGTTCAATTGAAGCTGAAAGAGGTCCGCATTTGCACGATAGTCAGGTTCAACGCTCGATTCGATCACTCGCAGATCGTGCGACTGGTCAGAGTTCAGATACGGGTCAAAGCCCTGTGTCAGCGGATTTCCGAGATTCATGGTTGGCCCAAAGAACGGCAAAGCGGCTCCATTCGGCGTCTGAAAGGCATCTTGGCTGTAGAGGGACACTCGCTCACAGCCCTGGCTCACATATGATGCAGGCTGGAAAGTGCCACCTCCGCCAGCGTAGGGCGGGACAGGAAGGCCGCCCACCTCATCCACCACATTTTTTTTGCAAAGCTGCTTTCCGGAACGAAGGCGGTCGTCCTTTTCCTCGAAATGTTCCCAGATCAGGTTGGCGCTGACCCTCTCGGATGGCTCGACACGCAACGACACGCGGGTCGACCACAGGTCGCGGCCGTCGATCTGCTTCCCCGTCAAATCATTGGTGGCAAAGCCGCCGCGCTTGGTCCATGCGCCAGCCACACGCAGGGCCGCCAGGTCATCGACCACCGGAATATTGACCATTCCTTCGAGGCGTCGCGATTTGTAATTGGCAAGATCGAAGGACGCCTTCGCCCCGAAATCGAAATCGGGCTTGGTCGAAATCAGGTTGACGACGCCGCCCGTCGCATTGCGGCCGTAGAGCGTCCCCTGCGGCCCACGCAGAACTTCGAGGCGTTCCAGATCGTAAAATTCCTGCTCGAAGAAGCGATTGCGAATGAATGAGGTGTTGTTGAACGAGATCGCGACCGCCGGGTCGGTCGTCACCGAGATTGCCTGCGTCCCGATGCCGCGAATTTGAATCGAATAGGATGTGAAATTGGTCTTGGTGAAGGTCATGTTGGGAACCTGCGTGATCAGGTCAGGACCACCGGCCACCTGACTGCGTTCAAGGTTCTCCTGCGTGAAGGCCGAAACCGAGATCGGCACATCCTGCACCGACTCCGCGCGCTTCTGCGCGGTGACGACGATTTCGTTCCCGTAGGTGTCGGCGGCGGGGCTGTCGTTCGCAGCGGACGTGACAGGAGCCAGCGTGTAAGTGCGCCCGTCGGTCGACGCGACATGCAGCCCCGCATCGGCCGCCACGCGACGGATGGCTTGATCGACGGTCATCGAACCCCGAATGGCACGAATGGTCTTGCCGCGCACCGCTTCTTCGCTCACGAGAATCTGAACGTCCGCCTGCGTTGCCAATGCAGTGATGCCGCTCGCCGCCGACTGTGCTGGGATGTTGAAGCTCTTGGTCTGAGCCATCGCCGGCGACGCGACCGCCACCGCATAGATTGCCACCGAAGATGCGAGAACGCCGCGAAGATCGCGATACCGCATAAATCCCTCCCCATGTTAGCCGGCCCGATTATTCAGGCTCACATGGACACGATGCGCGGGAGAGAGTTTTCCGTTTTTCCGGTGCGATTTTATTTCAGTTCTGCGACAGGACGATCCGGTCGGAGCCGATTTTCACCTGTGCATTCAATAGCGTGGCGGCCGCGCGTGCAAAAGCGTCGGGCTCGTTGGTCCGGAAGCGGCCAATCATCTTTTGCCCGCCAAGCGTTGCGCCCGTCACCACGATCTTGCGGACATTGTAGCGGTTGAACTCGGCAACCGCTTCGGCGACCGTATCGCCGTCGAACACAAGTTGCCCAGTGCGCCACGCAAGCGCCTTGTCGATTTCCTCGTTCGCCGCGACGACCGGCACGATCGCCTTGTCGGGGGCGACGAAAACGCGGCTGCCCGCCGCAACACGCTGAATATGGCTCTCGTCGCCGACGCGCCACATCTCGACAACGCCTTCGGTCACCTGCACATCGACACCGCCCGCCGTCTGGCGGACCCCAAAGGCGGTCCCGATGGCGCGCACCCGAAGGTCGCCAACCTCGACGACGAAGGGCCGGGAGCGGTCCTTAGCGACCTGGAACCAGGCTTCACCGGACTTGAGCGCGATCTGCCGCACCTTGGGTTTCATGGTGACATCGAGCGAGGTCTGCGTGTTCACCGCGGCGAGCGAGCCATCACTCAGTGGAACCCGCCTGATTTCCCCGACCGCCGTCTGGATCTGCTGATCGGGAACAGCAAAGAAATCCAGCCCCGTAACACTGACCACCAGCGCGGCGGCGGCGGCAGCGGCACCGCCGCCCCATAAAAGGCGCCGCCGTGAAAACCAGGGGCCGCCGGCGGCGGCCACCTCGTAGGACTGGGGTCCCCCGGCACCGAGGACGCTGGCGCGATCGAGCATGTTCCACGCCGCCTTTGCGCGGAAATAGGCGCCGCGGCGGCGATCATTGCCCGCGAGCCACGCCTTGAGCTCCGCGCGCACGGCGGGGTCATGGCCCTCGCGGTCCATGCGGGCGACCCACGCGGCCGCGCGATCACTGATCGCTTGTGCTGTTTCGCGCTCGCTCATCTCGTTCCGTTCTTGCCATTGCCTGCTCGGCCTTTTGCTCGCCGTCAGCGATGGCCTGTAGAATCAATTTCAAACCCTTGACCACGTCATTCTCAACAACGTGTTCCGTGACCCCCAGCCGTTCTGCAACCTCCCTTTGGGGCAGCCCTTCGACCTTGCGAAGCTCGATTATCCTTCGGCATCGGTCGGGTAATCCCTCTATCAGTCGGCGCACTCGATCCAGTTCGCGACGGCCCGCCGCAATCCGTTCGGGCGACGGTTCATCTCCAACGATGTTCAGGCTCTCGATTTCCGTAACGGATTCGATGCTGACGATGCGGGCACGCCGCAGCCGCATGAGGACGATCGTGCGGGCGGCGGTAAAGAAATAGGCGCGACCGCATCGGATATGGCCGACATCCTTGAGGCCGGCGATCTGGCAGTAGGTTTCCTGAATGACGTCCTCAAGGTCGTCGGGATCGAGCGTGCGACGGAGCCACGCGCGCACGTCGGCCTCGTGCGGCAGGATTTCCCGCCCCACCCAGGCCATGATCTGTGCACGCTTCTCCCGGTTCACGTCGTCTTCGCGGCTCCCATTCAGAAGTACGATGCACGAGGGGAGATTTTCCGTTTTTTTCCGCGATTTTTTTCGCTGGGTCAGGCCAGCATAGCATGATTGCGTTGGTCGCGGATTATTTGACGGCAGCAAAAGCACCGGTGGAACGCGGTCTTCTCGGCTCGCCCATGAGCGTTGGTCGGTGCAGCGCTGTATTAAAGTGGCTCGACGAACATGATCGTCATTATGCGCAACGTGGACGCTGGGTCGGCTGCATCAACCTTGCCGTTTTCGCGTCGTCCGGGCGTGTAATAATTGATCTTCCAACATATCCGAAATTCGCCGATCTTCAGAGTTGCACCGTCATGCTCACCATGCGGATCATTCTCCGGCGTGAAATCGTCGAACAGTCGGATCGCGCGGATGACATCTTCCTGAATGGCGGTCGGCAATTTGGAAACGCCACGCGACAAATAGGTCCATCCATCTTCGCCAGTGGAGCGAAGGCGGTCATTTAGGCGAGCAATGGTTGCCCGCCTATTTTCCTCATCGGTCATGCCGTGGTCCTCTTCAGTTCAGTTTTGACGTTGGCACGGCGTCGTCGTCAGGTTGCGCCAACAAAAAAGGGCGGGAAAATCCCGCCCTTTCCCTGCGTCGGAGACGCCTAGCGGCTCGGATCAGTCGCAGGTTCTTCGCTGGCTGGTTCGGCAGCAGGTTCTGCTGCCGGCTCGGACGCAGGCTCGGCGGCGGGTTCCGCCGCCGGTTCCGCAGCGGGTTCAGCCTGTTCCGTATCCGCCGGTTCTTCGGTTTGCGCAGCGACGACCGGCGACATAGCAAAACCGGCAGCGGCGACGATCGGATAAGCAATTTTACGCATTTCAGGATGACCCTTTGTGATTGTTGCGACTAGCGCATGAGAGGCGAATTTCGAATTTGTAATCATGTGAACGGGCCATCTGTCATACGCGTCGTCCAGTTCTTGTCGTCTTCGCGGCTCCCGTTCGAAATTACGATGCACACGGGGCAATTTTCCGTTTTGTCCCAGCGACTTTTTTGCAGCGTCCCCGGCCAAATCAGGATGACGCTGGCGTCGCGGGGCGACAAAGCGAAGGAAATTGCGCGCTCGCGCATCGTAAATGTATGAAAGAAGATGCAAGAACGATGGAACCGGGAACGGCAATCACACGGCAAGTTCTCTACGATCTTGTCTGGAAGGAGCCGCTGACTCACCTCGCCAGGAAATGTGGTCTGTCCGATCAAGGGATCGCCAAGCTGTGCAAGCGTGAGCAAATTCCGCGCCCGCCCCAAGGTTATTGGAATAAGCTCGCCGCGGGCAAACCTACCGGCACGAAGCCTACGCTCCCCGTCGATGCGCGGGGCGCCGATGCCGTGGTCTTTCGCATTGCCGCGGCGTCGCAGTCGCCCACGACACCGAGGGCGGAAGTCGATCAGCTCAAGGCCGATTTCCCCCAAGTCAGAGTGGGCGAACGACTGGCAAACCCACATCCGGTGGTTGCCGAGCGCGTAGCCTTCCGCGATGCCGAAGTTCGGGAAGGCAAGAAGCGCTACGACTACAGTGCTGAGGTCTGGAAACAGATCCCACCGCTCGACAGCGCGGAGCGCCGCCTTCTCCGTATTCTGGACGCCATATGCAAAGGTTTAGAAACGCGCGGTGCGGCGGTCGGAGAGAATGACCGGGGCGAGCTGGTCGCAACCATCGGTGAGGACAAGATCGCTTTCCAACTCCGGTATCGGATGAAACAGGTCAAAATCCCCATTGATCCGGCCGACTGGCGCTCGAAACTCAGAGGCAAGGACGCGTTTCGACGGGGGCTTGAGCTAACCGACGAACTCATATTCGAGATCAAGACGTGGATGCCTGGGGGCTTCCGCCGCAATTGGCGTGAGGGGTCCACACATCGACTCGAAGAACAGGCCGGAGACGTTGTGGCAACGATGCTCGTGGCATTTCCTGTTCTTGCCGCGCGCCGCGAGGAAAGGGAGGAGCAAGGGCGACAGTTTAAGATCAGAGAGGAACAACGGCGCCAAAACGAGGAAAGGCAGCGCCTCAATCGAAATCGCTTCCGACGCCTCGCCGAACTTGCCGAAGCGTCGCGCGAAGCTGCGTTAGTCCGAGATTTTGTAGCAACGCTACGCGATGCCGACCTCGATCGGGAAAAGATGATCGACGACATGACGGTCGAACAATGGCTGGATTGGATCGATGCAGCGATCGCAGATCATGATCCGCTTTCGCGCCCGGCAAGCGTATTCGAGTCCATCGCCGCCGTCCACCACCGGACCTATCCCAACTGACAGGCGGTTAGCGCCAATGCCGTTCGCCAACGACCAGCTTCGTCGGCTCACGAGTTTCCCGCAAGCGATCCAACTCATCCGACCAGAATTGCATCATCTGAACCCGCTCGTCCCAATACTCGCCTCTGGCATAGGCGCGGCGCACCGCGTTGCCTTCTGCATGGGCGAGCTGCCGTTCGATCGCGTCGGGATTCCAGCGGCCCATTTCGTTAAGCAAAGTGCTTGCCATCGCACGGAACCCGTGCCCCGTCATTTCATCCTTGGCGTAGCCGAGACGACGCAGCGCACCATTGATGGTGTTTTCCGACATGGGGCGACTGGCCGAACGCAGCGACGGAAAAAGGAACCGGCTCAAGCTGGCGTCATGTTCCAGCATGGCGATGATTTCCAATGCCTGACGGGAAAGCGGAACCTTGTGGACCCGGCGCATCTTCATCTTGCTCTCGGGAATGGTCCAGACCGCGTTTTCGAGGTCAAACTCCTTCCATTCGGCATAGCGCAATTCGCCCGGCCGAACGAAAACATGGGGCAAGAGGCGCAGCGCGACGAACGTGGTCGGATGACCCTCATAGCCTTCGATCGCGCGCAGCAATGCTCCGACCTCCGTTGGTGTCGTAATGGCTGCGCGATGTGTGACCTTCGGCGTGATCAACGCCCCTCTCAAATCGGCGGCTACATCGCGGTTCGCCCGAACGGTGGCGATCGCGTAACGGAAAACTTGGCCGCATATGCTTCGCAGCCGATGGGCGGTTTCGTGTTTTCCCTTCGTTTCAAATTTGCGCAGCAAGGTCAGCAGTTCAAACGGCTTGATTTCAGCTATCGGCCGATGGCCGATCGATTGATAGGAAAAGTCGAGGAGCCAGCGGTTCTTCTTGAGCGTAGCGGGCGCGAGACCCTCTTTTCCGACCTTGGCTAGCCACTCCTCTGCGACTGCCCGGAATGTGTTGGCCGCCGCAACGCTTGCGGCCGCCTTCTCCAACCGCGCCTCCTCGGCAGGATCGCGACCGGTGGCCAGCAATTGTCGAGCCTCGTCGCGTTTCGCCCTTGCGCCGGCGAGACTTACGTCGGGCCAAATGCCGAAAGCCAGGGTCCTTTGCTTCCCGAGAAATCGATAATTCATTCGCCAGTATCGCTGGCCCGTAGGCGTCACGAGCAGATATAGCCCACCCGAATCGCCTAGCTTGTATGGTTTATCGCGACCCTTTGCCGCCTTGATCGCCACCGCAGTGAGGCTCATGATGGTATCTCTCCATGACCGCTCCGGACATACCATCAAATATACCCCCAAATTTTCGGGGTACGGGGAGATACGTCCGCATCAACAGGGACGATTATAGCAGAAAAAATGGGAGAAATCAGCCGTTTTTTGGACGTTGCCGGACGTTCTCGGAAGGAGCCTTGGAGCGGGTAGCGGGAATCGAACCCGCCTAGCTAGCTTGGAAGGCTAGAGCATTACCACTATGCTATACCCGCATTCCCAAGGTCGGCGGCGATTGCCAGTTTGCCCGCTCGCCGTCAAGCGCATCATTGAGAACATCTTGGCAACATGCTAAAGATGCGCCGTGCACGACGGCGACGACCATGGAACCGATGACGGCGCGGACGCTCCCGTCCGCAAGATCATCCATGTCGACATGGATGCCTTCTACGCCTCGGTCGAGCAGCGCGACGACCCGGCGCTGCGCGGGCATCCCGTCGCGGTCGGCGGCTCGTCGCGCCGCGGCGTCGTCGCGGCCGCCAGTTACGAGGCACGCAAGTTCGGCGTCCGCTCGGCGATGCCGAGCATCACCGCGAAACGCCAGTGCCCCGGGCTTATCTTCGTACCACCGCGCTTCGAGGTCTATCGTGACATCTCGCACCAGATCCGCGCGATCTTTCGCGACTATGCCGACGAGGTCGAGCCGCTCTCGCTCGACGAGGCCTATCTCGACGTCAGCGCCGACAAGGCGGGGCTCGGCAGCGCGACCGCGACCGCGCGGCTGATCCGCCGCCGCATCCGCGAGGAAACTGGCCTCACCGCCTCCGCCGGGGTTTCGTACAACAAGTTCATCGCCAAGCTCGCGTCCGACCAGAACAAGCCCGACGGGCTCACCGTCATCCCGCCCGGAAAGGGCGCCGCCTTCGTCCAGACGCTGTCGATCCGCCGCTTCCACGGCATCGGCCCGGTGACCGCGGCAAAGATGGAAGGGCTCGGCGTCTTTTCGGGCGCCGACCTCGCGGGCAAGGATCCGATGTGGCTCGCGACCCATTTCGGCAACAGCGCCGAATGGCTCCATAACCTCGCGCGCGGGATCGACCATCGCCGCGTCAAGTCGAACCGGCCGCTGAAATCGCTGGGCGGCGAACGCACCTTCTTCAACGACCTCGTCACCGACACCGAAATCCGCGAGGCGCTCGCGCATGTCTGCACCGTCGTGTGGGACCGCGCGGCGAAAAAGGGCGCGCGCGGCCGCACGGTGACGCTGAAATTGCGTTACGCCGATTTCCGAACGATCACGCGCGCGAAATCGGTGCCGTCGCCGATCCTCGACGGCGCTTCGCTGCTCGCCGCGGGCGAAGCGATCCTCGCGCCCCTGCTTCCCACCGAACAGGGCATCCGCCTGCTCGGCGTCACCTTGAGCAAGTTCGAGGGGGAGGAAGATGACGAAGAGGAGGCCGCGGCGCCGGCCGATCTCCTCAGCCTGATTTGACCGGCTCGAACGCGCCGGCCGCGCTTATTTTTTCGCGGTGACGAACGCGGGCGCGTGACTCTTCACGGCCTTCTGCATCTTCTTCGACAGCTTCGAATAGTCGCACAGATAGAGCGTCTCGTTCTTCACGACGAATCCCGCCGCAGTCGGACCTCCCGTCCGATAGATCATGCCATCGCGGCGGAACGGTTTGATGTGGATATAGGAGGCGCCCCCCGAAAAGCCGAAGCGCATTTCGGTAAAATCATGAGCCGCCGGGCGCGTTTCAACGATATCGTCGAACGCCGCCTCCGGCCCCTGATCGTTCTTGTCGCCATAATAATAGACGCTGCCCCAGCGCTTGCCGTCATAGACGTTCAGATGCGTCGTGCTGTGGCACGGGTCGATCGCCGCGGTCCATAAGCCCTGCGGTATCGGCAGGCTGATTTCCTTTTGCGCCATGGCCGGCGACGCCATCACGCCGATCCCGACAACAAGCAGCAATCCCGGTCCGCGCATCGACACCCTCCCCTTCGAAATCCGGGCGACGGTAGAAAAATCGCAGAGCGCGATCAATCCCTTGGCATCGGATCGGGGACGCGTGCGCCGATCCGCCCAGTCCTATTTGACGACTGCGGGAGCGAAACGTTTCATCGCCGCCTTCATCTTCGGCGACAGCGAAGCGAGGCTGCAACGGACCAGCGTCTCGTCGGTCTCCTGGATTTCGTCGCGGAACGGCGCGCCCAGCCGGTACAGCGCCCGGTCGGTGCCGAGCGACTTGATCCGCAGATAGCCCACGCCGTCATAACCGCCGAACTGCATCTGGGTGAAGCCGCCCGCCACGACCCGCGCCTGCGTGATCGGTTCGAGCTCTGCAGACGGTCCCATCGAACCGCCCGGCCCGTAATAATAGAGCGCGCCCCAACGCTTTCCGTCGAAGACGTAACCGTGATGGACGGTCGCGCATGTCTCCTTGTCGTTCGTCCAGAAGCCCGGCGCGACCGGAAGCGCTACCCCTTGCGCCGCCGCCGGCGCACTGCCCGCGATCACCGCGAGTGCCAAAATCCATCTGCGCATCGATACCCCCACCCTGATCGACCCGGCGGTCATGGTGACGGAGATCGCCGATGCGATCAACCCGCGTCGGCGAACCGGCGCTCCTTGGTCGCGGTAAAGCGGATCGCCGGGTGGCGCTGGGTCACATAACCGACTTCCCACGCGTCCTTCGCCATGAACACCGGCGCGCCGTCGCGATCGGTCGCGCTCGCGCCGCGGTGATCGGCCTGGAACGCCTTCAGCGCCGCCGGATCGTCGCTCGCGATCCAGCGCGCGGTATCCCACGGCGACTGTTCGAGCTTCGCCTCGACCTTATATTCGGCATCGAGCCGGCTGATCAGCACCTCAAGCTGGAGCTGGCCGACGACGCCGACGATCATGTTCGACCCGATTTCGGGATAGAAGACCTGGATAATCCCTTCCTCGGCCATGTCGTCGAGTGCTTTGCGGAGCTGCTTGGTCTTGGTCGGATCGACAAGCGCGACGCGGCGCAGCAGTTCGGGGGCGAAGTTCGGGAGGCCCGTGATCGTGATGTCGGTGCGTTCGGACAGCGTGTCGCCGACGCGCAACGTGCCATGGTTCGGGATGCCGATGATATCGCCGGGCCAGGCCTCCTCGGCCATTTCGCGGTCCTGCGCGAGGAACAGCATCGGGCGGCTGATCGCGATCGCCTTGCCCGTCCCGCCCTGCATCAGGCGCATCCCGCGCTCGAACTTGCCCGAGCAGAGACGCATGAAGGCGATGCGGTCGCGGTGCGCGGGGTTCATATTCGCCTGTACCTTGAACACGAAGCCGGTCACCGCCTCGTCGTCGGGCTGCACCGGCGCGGGCTCCGCCGGCTGCGGCTGCGGGCCGGGGGCGTGGCTGGCGAGCGCCGCGAGCAGATCGATGACGCCGAATTCCTTAAGCGCCGATCCGAAATAGACGGGGGTCAGGTCGCCATTGCGGTATGCCGCAGCGTCAAACGGCGCGTAACAGGCCGACGCGAGTTCGGTCTCTTCCTTGAGGTGCGCGAGCCCGCCGGCGCTGAGTTCGGTGGCGAGCGCCGGATCGCCCAGCCCGCTAACCTTCGCGCGGTGGCCTTCGTACATGCGCGACGCATCGGCACCCGGGCGCATGATCGCCGGATCGACAAGGTCGTAGATTCCCTCGAACTGCCCGCCCATGCCCGCGGGCCAGTTCATCGGGCACACGTCGAGCGCGAGCCGGTCGGCGACCTCGTCGAGCAGTTCGAACGGCGGCAGCCCCTCGCGGTCGACCTTGTTGATGAAGGTGATGATCGGCACCGAACGCAGGCGGCACACCTCAAACAGCTTGAGCGTCTGCGGCTCGATGCCCTTTGCGGCGTCGATCACCATCACCGCGCTGTCGACGGCGGTGAGGGTACGATAGGTATCCTCGCTGAAATCCTCGTGCCCCGGTGTGTCGAGCAGGTTGAAGGTCAGCCCGGCGTGTTCGAACGTCATCACCGACGAGGTGACCGAAATCCCACGCTGCTGCTCGATCTTCATCCAGTCGGAACGCGCGCGCCGCGCGGCACCGCGCGCCTTGACCTCGCCCGCGATATGGATCGCGCCGCCCGCGACGAGCAATTTCTCGGTCAGCGTCGTCTTGCCCGCGTCAGGATGCGAGATGATGGCGAAGGTACGGCGGTCGGGGCGGTTCTGGGACATGGCGCGGGCGGTTAGCAGGTGGCAGGGCAAGTGGAAAGGGCTGGCATCGCGGCGCTGGCGGACGCATGATCGGCGCCATGCGCATCCTGCTCCCCTTCGCTGCCCTGATCGCCATCCCTGCCGCCGCGCAGGACGCACCCTTCGTCGGCGAATATAGCCTCGCCGAAGGCCCCGACGTCGGCGGCGGGTTGCTGATCCGCAATGACGGCCGCTTCCAATATATACTCGCCGCGGGCGCGCTCGACGAGCGCGCCGAGGGCCGCTGGGAAACACGCGGCGACATGGTCTGCCTGACCACCGATCCGAAACCGGTGCCGCCGACGATGGAAAAAGGCCCGCTCGGCGAGATCGACGGATTGGTGCCCACGATCGCGGTCACCTGGCCGAACGGACGCGCGATCGCCGGGGTCGATTTCACCATCTGGTTCGACAGCGGCGACCCTCTCGACGGTTACACGCAGGCCGACGGCTGGACGATGCCCGACGACGACAAGCGGATCCCGCGCCGGATCGAGGTGCGCGAACCCATTTACGACATCACCGCCCCGCCCTTCGAACTGACCGAAGTCGACGGCGGCAAGCTGCACGTGATCATCAAACCCAACGATATCGGCGTCGTCGATTTCGACGGCGCCTGCGCGGAGAAGACCGAGCGCGGACTCACGCTCCACCGCGCCGAGGGCCGGATGCGCTTCGTGCGGCTGGGGAAGGAATAGGACCACCACAGCTTCCGTTTGACGCGTCCGCGGATTCGGTTAACCTCCCGGAATGCTGCCCTTCCTCCTGTGGATGTTCTTCTCGCCGGACGCGGTTCAACTCCATTGTCGCGCAGAGGGCGCGGACCGGCTCCAGACACATGAGTTCACACTCTTCGAGAGTGAACGAAAGGTGCAATATCCGGATGCGTCGGGCATTATTCGGGTCGACGCCACCTTCGGCGCGAGCGAGATCGGATTTCCCGACAGCTGGCCAAAACCCGTCGAAGGCGCCTTCTCGATCGATCGGAAAGCGCTCACCTTCCGGCGCGTGGTGACATACAAGGACTCTGTCGTTCTCGACGAGCGCGGCCGTTGCAGCATTTACATCGCCCCCCCGTCGCCGCCCGATGACGGGAGAGGCGAACGGCCGCCTGCGGGATAGGCCTTTCAAAGAACAGGATCCTCGTGCCGGACGGTCGCCGCACCGCCCTTCCCCCTTGCGCTCGCTCGTCGAATGCGTCACAACTTTACGTGAACGTAAAGGTAAAGACCAACGAGAGCGCAGAGGATTCTTCCCCATGACCGATGTTCCCAGCTTCGACACGATCAAGTTCGAGGTCGCCGACCATGTCGCGACGATCACGCTCAACCGTCCCGACCGGCTCAATTCGATGCCGCCCGCGATGGCCGACGATATCCGCACTGCGCTCGACTATCTGCCGGTGCTGGGTGCGCGCGCGCTGCTGATCACCGGCGAGGGGCGCGGCTTCTGTTCGGGTGCGGACCTTGCGGGCGATCGCAGCGGGTCGGCGGTCGGCGGCGGCGCCAACAGCCGTAAGGCGCTGCGCAACCATTATAACCCGATGCTGCTCGCGCTCGCGAACCTCGACATCCCGGTCGTCACCGCGGTCAACGGCCCCGCGGCGGGCGTCGGGTGCAGCTTCGGCCTGTCGGGCGATTTCACCATCGCGGGCAAGAGCGCCTATTTCCTCCAGGCGTTCGTCAACATCGGCCTCGTCCCCGACGGCGGATCGTCGTGGCTGCTGCCGCGCCTCATTGGCCTGCCACGCGCGACGCAGATGATGATGCTGGGCGAAAAGATCGGCGCCGAACAGGCCGCCGACTGGGGCCTCATCTACAAATGCGTCGAGGATGCCGACCTGATGACCGAGGCGAAGGCGCTCGCGGCGCGCCTCGCGAACGGCCCGACCCTCGCGCTCGGCACGATGCGCAAGGTCCTGCGCGACGGCCTGTCGCAAAGCTATTCGGACACGCTCGACGCCGAGGCGAAGGGCCAGTTCATCGCGGGCAACAGCGCCGACGCAATGGAAGGCATCATGGCGTTCCAGCAGAAGCGCAAGACCGAGTTCAAGGGCAAGTAAGGCCCCGAAATGCGAACCCCGGCGCGAGGCCGGGGTCCTGAACAGCGAATTGGACAGCCCCGGCCTCTCGCCGGGGCTTTTTTCGCCTATTCCGCCGCTTCCTCGACCATCACCTTCTTGTAGATGCTCGTGCGCGGATAGGAGCAGAGGCGCATCACCATCGGCTCGAAAAATTCGAGGGGTTCGCTCTCATAATCGGGGTCGAACGCCGGCGCGTCATATTTCTCGCAGAATTCGGCGCACGCCGCATAGTGCGGGCTATCGCGGAACTGGTCGCGCATGTCGCGGTCGAGCCCCAGATAATGGAAGAAATAATGACCCTGGAAGATGCCGTGATGCTGCACGATCCACAGATTTTCCTCTGACAGGAAGGGTTTCAGGATCGCTGCCGCGACATCGGGATGGTTGAACGCGCCCAATGTGTCGCCGATGTCGTGGAGCAGCGCCATCACGACATATTCCTCGTCGCGCCCGTCGCGGTGCGCGCGCGTCGCCGTCTGCAGGCAATGTTCGAGCCGGTCGACGGGAAAGCCGCCATAATCGCCGCCGAGCAGCTTCAGATGGTCGAGGATGCGCTTGCCATTGTTCGGCGCGAACTCCTTTTGCTCGCGCGCGATAATGTCCCAATCTTCCTGCGTTCCGTCGATCATCGACCGGAACGTCGCATGGTCGTGCGTCATCTCGTTCATGGCAGCCTCTCCTGTATTTTAAGGAGAGCCTATCCTATTCGTTGTTATTTGCAACGTTATAGGTTTTGACCTCGGCCTGCGTCAGGCAGCGCCGCGTCGATTTGTCCTCGGAATTGGCGAGCGCCTTTTGCTGGTACATGACCTCGGTCAAGAGCTTGCGCGACACGCCCATGCGGATCAGGAAATCATTGTCCTCGCTCGCGAGCAGCGCGGCATCCTGTTCGATATCGCCGATCAATTCCTTGGTCGCGTCGGTTCCCATCGCAACGCTCATGTCGATCGCGCTGCGGTCGCCGGTGCGCGTAAACATATGGACGATGAACAGCCCGCCGGGATCGATCACGCGCGGCTGGCCGCCCATGAAGATGAAATTGCACGCGCTGAAGCAGGCCCAGCCCGCGGGGATGCGCGTGACGAGACCAAAGTTCGATCGGATGACCCGCCCCGCCGCATTACCCGCACGCGCGTCGCCACCCGGCGAGCGCAGCCAGATTTCGCTGATGTCGGGGTTGGCGGCGAGCGCGGCTTTCAGCCGGTCGGGCAGCCCCGCATCGATCCGCCCCTCGGCGAGGAGCACCTTGCCGCCCTTCTTGGCGACCGGCGTCAGCTTCATCGTCGGATTGGCCGACCAGTCGGGATTGAGCGGACAGGTCGGGTTCGCGGGGTCGACCGTGGGCTTCGCCGCGCCGGTCAGGCAGGCGATCAGCCCCGCCGCGACGCCGATGCGGACAAGCTTATGCCGCAAGGACATAGCGCGCCTGACCCGGCCCCTTGCACATCCGCTTCGACACGCGCGTTTCCTCGCCCTCGACGATAACGATGTCGGTGACGTTCATGCACTGGGTGCCGTCGGCGAGTTCGTTCTTCGCCGCGACGGTCGACGACCCGCTGACATTCGCGCGTGTTTCGCTTGTCCAGTTCGCGGTCGCGCCGACCTCTTCGCCGCGCGTCACTTCTTCGGTCGCCGCCGCGGCCTGAACCTGTTCGGCGGGATCGAGCCGGCACGCAATCGCGTCGGTCAGCGTCCCGCTGACCTCCGAAATCGGCACATAGCTGTAAACGCCCGCCTTGCTCGCGGCGTCGCCGACCGCGTCGTTGATCACATTGCCGAGGATGTTCCGGCCGATGCTGCTGCCCTTCTTGCCCTTGGGACAGCCGCCATTGCCTTCTTCGCTCGGTTTCGGAGCCGGGGTCGTCACCTTGCGGAGCAGACTTCCGAACTGCGCCTGCGCGGGAGCCACCGCGAGCAGGCAGGCGGCCAGAACGGCCGGGGTCGCCAAAATTTTACGCATCATCATATCCACCCTTGTCGCGCCCGAAACCGGGCTGGCCTGCGACCCATTTTATGCGCGGTTCATGCCACCCGCTGTGATTTTCATCAACCGTGCAACTTATGTCATCCAGACAGGTTGAATTAAGGCTGAATATGTCTCACTAACGCCGCCATGCTATCGCAGAAAACCCGCTATACGATCCGTGCGTTCCAGCATCTTGCCGACCATTGGGGCAAGGGGCAGGTCCAGCTCGCGGATATTGCGGATGCGCAGAATATCCCGCCCAAATTTCTGACCGTGATCCTGTCGGAAATGGCGCGCGAAGGCCTGCTCATCTCGCAGCGCGGGCGCGACGGCGGCTACCAGCTCGCGCTGCCCCCGATCGACATCAGCTATGGCGACCTCGTCCGCCTGACGCGCGGCTCGCTCGCGCTCGTCCCCTGCGCCGCGCGCAACGCACACGAGCATTGCAAGAATTGCCTTCCCGAAGCCGAATGCCGGATGCGCAGCCTGATGCTGAAAGTCCGCGACGATACCGCGGCGATCCTCGATCGCATCACGCTCGCCGACCCGATCGAAATGCAGCCGCTGTTCGAAAAGGACGAGGCGGCCGAATAGCCAACCTCAATGGCAGCAAAGGCTTCGCGCAACAAAAAAGGCCCGCTTTCGCGGGCCTTTTTGTGAAATGGTGGAGCCTAGCGGGATCGAACCGCTGACCTCCTGCATGCCATGCAGGCGCTCTCCCAGCTGAGCTAAGGCCCCGTGCCATTTCGGTGTCGCTCTCGCCAATTGCCTTGGCTGCTGCGACCGGGACGCCGCCTTTAGCAGCGCCACCCAGTGATGCAAGGGGCCAAATCATCTTTCGATGCTTTTTTGGCCCCCCGCAGGAAAATCAGCCCTCGTCGTCCTCGTCGTCGCCGGTCGCGACGCCCAGATCGTCGTCGCCGCCCAGGTCGACATCGTTGTCCGGCGAATCGCTGTCCTCGTCGACATCGACGTCCAGATCCAGATCCTCGTCGGCGACGACCTCTTCCTTGGCGACCTTGCCCGGCTTTTCGGCTTCCTCGAACGGCATCGGCTGCTTCGATTTCAGCACCGATTCCGGGATCCAGTTATAGCCGCAATTGATGCAGCTGATCGGATCGTCCTTGGTCAAATCATAGAATCGGGTTGCGCATTTCGGGCAGCTACGCTTCGTGCCCCATTCAGCCTTGATCATATATGCCTCGTAACCCTTTGGAAACAGGATAAGAATATCGGAAAAGCGACGGGAGCTGAATAGCTATCCGTCAAATCGGCGTGCGCCTTGCCAGATTGCAAGGCCGCTGTCAAAAGCCGCACGCCATGACCGATCAAACCGCCACGCCGCGCAGCTTTTCCGCTTCCGTTCCGCTCAAAGGTGGGATCGCGATCCCCGGAGACAAGAGCATCTCGCACCGTTCGCTGATGCTCTCCGCCCTCGCCGTCGGCGAAAGCCGCGTCACGGGGCTGCTCGAAGGGCACGACGTCCTCGCGACCGCCGCCGTCATGCGCGCGATGGGCGCTACGATCGAGCGCCGGGACGACGGCGAATGGCGCATCCACGGCGTCGGCGTCGGCGGACTGCTCCAGCCGCGCGAAGCGCTCGACATGGGCAACAGCGGCACCTCGACACGCCTCCTCATGGGCCTCGTCGCGAGCCACCCGATCACCGCGACCTTCACCGGCGACGCCAGCCTGTCGGGCCGCCCGATGGGCCGCGTCATCGACCCGCTATCGCAGATGGGCGCCGACATTTCGGCCTCGCCCGGCGGCCGCCTTCCCCTCATGGTCCGCGGCCTCGCCCCCGCCATCCCCCTGTCCTACCGCCTGCCGATGGCGTCGGCGCAGGTGAAGAGCGCGGTGCTGCTCGCCGGGCTCAACACGCCGGGCATCACCGAAGTGATCGAGCCGGTGCCAACGCGCGACCATAGCGAACGGATGCTCCGCGGCTTCGGCGCCGACCTCCGCGTCGAGACCGACAGCGACGGCACGCGCCATATCCGCCTTGCCGGCGAGGCCGAGCTGAAGCCGCAAACAATTGTCGTCCCCGGCGATCCGTCGTCGGCCGCTTTCTTCATCGTCGCGGCGCTGATCGTGCCCGGCTCGGACATCACCATCGCCAATGTCGGACTCAACCCGACACGCGCCGGCCTGGTCGAGGTGCTGCAACAGATGGGCGGCAGCATCGAACTGCTCGATACGCGCGAAGTCGGCGGCGAACCCGTCGCCGACCTTCGCGTCCGCCACAGCGCGCTCAAGGGCATCGACGTCGACCCCGCCGTCGTACCGAGCATGGTCGACGAGTTCCCGATCCTCTTCGTCGCCGCCGCGCTCGCCGAGGGACGCACGACGACGACCGGACTCGACGAACTGCGCGTCAAGGAAAGCGACCGCATCGCGGTGATGGCGACCGGCCTCGAGGCGATCGGCGCGCGCGTCGAAGAAAGCGAAGACGGCCTGGTCATTGACGGCACCGGCGGCGACCCGCTGCCCGGCGGCGCCACCGTCGCCGGCCACCTCGACCACCGCATCTGCATGAGCTTTGCGGTCGCCGGCCTCGTCAGCAAGGCGCCGGTGACGATCGACGACATCGCCCCCGTCGCGACGAGCTTTCCCAATTTCGAAGCGCTTCTGGATGGGCTGACCCGTTGAGCAACATTGAATACTTAGACGAGTTGCAACGCGCGCGCGGACGCTCCGACGTCGACGCACTCCAACGGGTGCTCGCAGAATATTATGAGTGGCATGGCGCTTTCGCTCGAAAGCGGGCGGGCGAAGAGGTCGATGACTCCGACTTGGTCATCGATCCCATCCTCCACGACGCGAGCGATGCGGACCGCAGCCTCGCGCTCGTCGTGCTCGCGATGGCGACATATGACGACCCGCTATTTCTGGGACTGATCGCTGCCGGCCCCCTGGAAGATATTCTCAGTGTGCACGGCGACGATATTCTCGCTAGAATTGTAACCGAAGCGCGCCACACCCCTCGTTTCCGTTGGATGCTGAGCGGCGTTTCGCTTCACTCCATCAAGCCGGAAAATGTCGATGCCGTGGCACAAGCCGTCAGAACTATGACGATAGATGGCGACGCTTTGCCGCCGAGGCCTTCGATATGATCATCGCGGTCGACGGCCCCACCGCGTCGGGCAAGGGCACGATCGCAAAGGCGCTCGCGGCGCATTTCGGCCTGCCCGTGCTCGACACCGGCCTCCTCTATCGCGCGGTCGGCTACCAGACCCAGCTCAACCATGGCGACCCCGACAATGCCGCCGACGCGCTCGCGGCGTGCGATTTCCCCGACAACCTGCTGGGCGATCCGGCACTGCGCTTCGAAAGCACCGGCAGCCTCGCCAGCCGCGCCTCGGTCCATCCCGCGGTGCGCAAGGCGCTGTTCCAGCGGCAGGTCGATTTCGCGAACCAGCCCGGCGGCGCGGTGCTCGACGGGCGCGACATCGGGACGGTCATCGCGCCGCACGCCGACGCCAAGCTGTTCGTGACCGCCAGCCCCGAAGAGCGCGCCCGCCGCCGCCATGCCGAAATGCTCGGCCGCGGCGTCGAAATCAGCTACGACGCCGTGCTCGCCGACGTCCACGCTCGCGATGCGCGCGATACCGGCCGCGCCGATGCGCCGCTGCTCCGTGCACCCGACGCGATGCTGCTCGACAATACGGACATGGACAAGGCCGCCGCGCTCGCCGCCGCGATCGCCTTCGTCGAGGAAAAGGTCAGGCGACCCGGCTGACCGCGGTCAGATCCGCCACCCCTGCCGCCGGCGCGGCGTGATAGACGCAGGTTTCGCCGACGCCCTTCAACATCTCGTCATGCGGCGGCCCGAACGCCGCTCGGTCGGTCGTGCGCAGCCAGGTGCTTTCCGAAATCGCGATGCCGTTGACGGGCGCGGTGCTTTCCAGCCGCGCCGCCATATTCACCGTCTCGCCCCAATAGTCATACGCCATGCGCGTCGCGCCGATCACCCCGCCGACCACCGGCCCGCTGTGGATGCCGACGCGCAGCCCGACATCGGTCCCGGCGATACGCTGCAACTCGCCCACACCGTCGAGCACGGCGCGTGCAAAGGCGATCGCTGCGTCGGCGCTGTTGCCGCTCACGACATTACCGCCCGCGATCGCCAGATAGGCGTCGCCGATCGTCTTGACCTTCTCCACCCCATGTTCGGCGGCGCAGCGGTCGGCGTGGTTGAAGAAATTGTTGAGCAGCTCGACCAGATGCCCCGGCGACACACGCTGTGCCAGCCGGGTAAAGCCGACCATATCGATAAAGATCACGCTTGCGTCGGCATAGCTGTCGGCGACAACGCGCCCATCGCGGATGCGTTCGACCGCGGCATGGGGCAGCATGTTATAGACGAGCGCCTCATTCTTCGCGCGCTCGGCCTCCAACGCTTCGGCCAGCGCAAAAGCGCCGCGGCTCGACCGGTCGATCGCGAAATTGATCGCAATCATGATCATCGCGCCGCTCATATAGCTGAGCAGCGCGTACCAGAGGCCCGCGCCATGACTCTGCACCGCGAGCACGGTCGAGAGAAAAACGACGACGTCGAGCGCAAGCCACAGCAGGAACAACCGCGGACGGCTGGCTAGCGCGACCGCGGCGAAAGCGCTGACCGACAGGCGATTCATCACCCCTACCGCGTGCATTTCCTCCTGCAGATCGATCAGCTCATCGAACAGCACGAGGTTGATGTGGCCGAGCAGGAAGACGATTCCGAGCAACGCAGCAAAATCGACCCCCGGCCGCGACACATAGCCGGGCCAGAAGGTCGCGCCGATATAGGTACCCGCAAGGATAAGCATGCAGCCGAAATAGATCGCCAGCTTCGCCGTATCCTCATGGCTGACGAACATCGGGTTCGCGATCGTATAGGCCAGCGCAACGAGCATGAAGAGCACGCCGTAAACGCGGACGAAGGGCAGCCGCAGCGTGCGCGCCGTTTCCTGGAAACGCGCCTCGACCGCCGGGTCGGCGAACTGGCCGTGCGACATCACTTGCATGGAGCCCCCTCTCGATTGCGTGGGAGAATCTATAAGCAAGGTCTTACCACGCGGTTTACCGCGGTTTCCGGCTTGCTTCGGCCGGGCTTCGCGACTATATGCGCGCCGTCCGACGGGCTTTTTGCCGGTCGAGGCATGGACAAACCGCCGCCCCGAACCGGGCGTCGGGCGTGACGGGACACACCCGCCGCGCCCATTTTGCTTTGCCCATGCCTTGCCCCGTGAAGCGTCCGGAGGATGTCTTGCTCCGCATCCGGCGGGCAGGACGGATCGGCCACAAGACCAGCGGAACCAACCGCTTGGCCGGAACAAATGAAGTAAGGAAACTCTCTATGGCCTCTACGGCTTTTCCGTCGCGCGACGATTTCGCCGCGATGCTCGACGAATCGCTGGGTGGTGCTGATGGCGGCTTTGAAGGCCGCGTCGTCAAGGGCACCGTGACCGCGATCGAAAACGACCTGGCAGTGATCGACATTGGTTTGAAGAGCGAAGGCCGCGTGCCGCTTCGCGAATTCGCCATGCCGGGCCAGAAGGCCGACATCAACGTCGGTGACGAAGTCGAAGTCTATGTCGACCGCGTCGAAAACGCCAATGGCGAAACCATGCTGTCGCGCGACCGTGCTCGCCGCGAAGCCGCGTGGGACCGCCTCGAAGAAGAATTCAACAAGGAAGCCCGCGTCGAAGGCGTCATCTTCGGCCGCGTCAAGGGCGGCTTCACCGTCGACCTCGGCGGCGCCGTGGCGTTCCTTCCCGGTTCGCAGGTCGACATCCGCCCCGTGCGCGACGTCGGTCCGCTCATGGACCTGCCGCAGCCCTTCCAGATCCTCAAGATGGATCGCCGCCGCGGCAACATCGTCGTGTCGCGCCGCGCCATCCTCGAGGAAACGCGCGCCGAACAGCGCTCGGGCCTGATCCAGAACCTGGAAGAAGGTCAGATCATCGAGGGCGCCGTCAAGAACATCACCGATTACGGTGCGTTCGTCGACCTCGGCGGCATCGACGGCCTGCTCCATGTCACCGACATGAGCTACAAGCGCGTCAACCACCCGAGCGAAGTCATCAACATCGGTGACAATGTCCGCGTCCAGATCATCCGCATCAACCGCGACACGCAGCGCATCAGCCTCGGCATGAAGCAGCTCGAAAGCGATCCGTGGGAAGGCGTCGCCGCCAAGTACCCCGTCGGTGCGAAGCTGTCGGGTACCGTCACGAACATCACCGATTACGGTGCGTTCGTCGAACTCGAACCCGGCATCGAAGGCCTGGTCCACGTCAGCGAAATGTCGTGGGTCAAGAAGAACGTCCACCCCGGCAAGATCGTTTCGACGAGCCAGGAAGTCGACGTCATCGTCCTCGAAGTCGACAGCGACAAGCGCCGCATCAGCCTCGGCCTCAAGCAGGCCCAGTCGAACCCCTGGGGCGCGTTCGCCGAAACCCACCCGGTGGGCTCGGTCGTCGAAGGCGAAGTCAAGAACGCGACCGAATTCGGTCTGTTCGTCGGCCTCCCGGGCGACGTCGACGGCATGGTTCACATGTCGGACATCGCATGGGGCATCTCGGGCGAAGAAGCGCTGCACCTCCACCGCAAGGGCGAGGCCGTGCAGGTCGTCGTTCTCGACGTCGACGTCGAGAAGGAACGCATCAGCCTCGGCATCAAGCAGCTTGAAAAGGGTGCTCCGGCCGTTGGCGGCGGCGCCGCTGCTGCGGGTTCGCTGAAGAAGAACGACGTCGTCACCGTCTCGGTCCTCGAAGTCCGCGACAATGGCCTCGAAGTTCAGGCTGGCGACGATGGCGCCACCGGCTTCATCAAGCGCGCCGACCTTGGCCGCGACCGCGACGAACAGCGCGCCGAACGTTACCAGGTCGGCCAGAAGTTCGATGCGATGGTCATCGGCTTCGACCGCTCGAAAAAGCCGAACTTCTCGGTCAAGGCGATGCAGATCGCCGAAGAGAAGCAGGCTGTTGCGCAGTACGGCTCGTCGGACTCGGGCGCCTCGCTCGGCGACATCCTCGGCGAAGCGCTGAAGGCCGGCAAGAAGGACTGATAATTTCATCCTTCCGCCGCAAGGCAAATGAAAAGGCCCGCAGAGTGTCCCTCTGCGGGCCTTTTTCTTGTCGTGATATATTTTGACCGAAAAGTGATTCATGATACCTTCTCCGCGCGTTGGGAGGGGTCTCACGCAAAGGGCCGGCAACGACCGGATGCCCGCTTCGGCGGGAATGGCGTGATTGTACATAATTAGGGGAAGCACATGATCCGGTCAGAACTGGTTCAGAAGATCGCGAGTGAAAACAGCGATTTGCGGCTCGAGGAAGTCGAGCGCATCGTCGACACTTTCTTCAATTCGATTGTCGACCAGCTCGCCTCGGGCGGCCGCGTCGAACTTCGGGGCTTCGGCGCCTTCTCGACCCGGTCGCGCGACTCGCGCACCGGCCGCAACCCGCGGACGGGCGCGGCGGTCGACGTGAAGGCCAAAAATGTCCCCTATTTCAAACCGGGCAAGGAAATGCGCGAGCGTCTGAACGACTGACACCGCGCACCTTGACCGTCACGGCCCGCGATACCGGCCTCAGTTCTTGAGCCGGTATCCGGTCCGGAACATCCAGAAAATCACGCCGAGGCAGAGCGCGAGGAAGAGTGCGACCGCGCCCATGCTGACCTCGATGCCGACATCGCCCTTGCCGAAGAAGGTCCAGCGGAACCCGCTGATCAGATAGACGACGGGGTTGAACAGCGTGACCGTCCGCCACGCGGCGGGCAACATGTCGAGCGAGTAAAAGGCGCCGCCGAGGAAGGTCAGCGGATAGACGACGAGCAGCGGGATCACCTGCAACTGCTCGAAGCTCTGCGCCCAGATGCCGATGATGAAGCCGAACAGGCAGAAGGTCACCGCCATCAGGATCATGAACGCGACCATCAGGAGCGGGTGCGCGACCTGCACGTCGACGAACAGGTGCGCGGTGGCGAAGATGATCGTCCCGATGATCACCGATTTGGTCGCCGCGGCGCCGACATAGGCGATCACCGTTTCGAGCGGCGACAGCGGCGCCGACAGCATCTCGTAAATCGTCCCCGTCCATTTGGGCATATAGATGCCGAACGACGCGTTGCTGATGCTCTCGGTGAACATCGTCAACATCATCAGCCCCGGGACGATAAACGCGCCATAGGGGACGTCGCTCACCTCGCTCATCCGGCTGCCGATCGCCGATCCGAAGACAACGAAATAGAGCGCCGTCGTGATCACGGGCAACATCAGGCTGGTCCAGAAGGTGCGCCCGAAGCGCGCCAGTTCGAAAGCGTAGATTGCGCGCACACCGCGCCAGTTCGCGGTCATGCCGCCTCTTCCTTCTTTTCATGCACCAACCCGACGAAAATATCCTCGAGCGAACTCTGCTTCGTATGCAGGTCCTTGAAGCCGACGCCGATGTCGCTCATCCGCCGCAACAGCGACGGCACCCCGGTCGCCTCGGCCTGACTGTCGAATTCATAGACGAGTTCGTGTCCGTCACCCGCGAGTTCGAGCTTCCAGTCGCCGAGTTCGGCGGGCACCGCCTGCAATGGTTCGGCAAGGTTGAGCGTCAGCGTCTTGCGCCCCAGCTTCTTGATCAGCGCATGTTTCTCTTCGACCAGGATGAGCTGGCCCTTGCTGATCACCCCGACGCGGTCAGCCATTTCCTCGGCCTCCTCGATATAATGGGTCGTGAGGATGATCGTCACCCCGCGCTCGCGAAGCCCATGCACCATCTGCCACATGTCGCGGCGCAGCTCGACGTCGACCCCTGCGGTCGGCTCGTCGAGGAACAGGATTTCGGGCTCGTGGCTCAGCGCCTTGGCGATCATCACGCGGCGCTTCATGCCGCCCGACAATTCCATGATCTTCGATGTGCGCTTGTCCCACAGCGACAGATCGCGCAGCAATCGCTCGATAAAGGCCGGATTGCGCGGCTTGCCGAACAGCCCGCGCGAGAAGCTGACTGTCGCCAGCACCGTCTCGAACGCGTCGGTGTGCAGTTCCTGCGGCACCAGCCCGATCAGCGAGCGCGCCGCGCGATAATCGCGCGCATGGTCGTGCCCGGCGACGGTCACCGTCCCGGCGCTCGCCGTCACGATCCCGCAGACGATGCTGATCATCGTCGTCTTGCCCGCGCCGTTCGGCCCGAGCAGCGCGAAAATTTCGCCCTTGTTGATGGTGAGGTCGACGTCGCTCAACGCCTTGTGACCGCTCTTGTACGTTTTTCCGAGGCCGGAAATCTCGAGGACTGGAGTCATGACGCGGGTCTAGCCGAGGCGCCCGACCGCGTGAAGCGGCAAACATCGCTTGACCTCCATCGGCCCATCGGCTTGACCGACACCGCGCGTGCGGACGTGGCGAAATCGGTAGACGCAGCAGACTTAAAATCTGCCGGCCTAGTGTCATGCGGGTTCAAGTCCCGCCGTCCGCACCAGCAAATGCCTCAACGCCGGATGAGCGCTTTTACCCCCGCCCGCAGGCCCATCCGGTCGAGCGCGCCCTTCCCCCACGCCGCCAGCGCGTCGATTCCGCGCATCACCGCGAGCGCAGCGCGATTGCGCAAGGTCGGGCGCAGCAGCAGGACGTCGACGCAAGCCACCGACGCGCGGCCGAATTGCGCCTTGTGTGCGCCGTCACCCTCGGTGAAATCGAACGCGCGAAAACCGCCTTCTTCATAGAGCGCGCGCATCGCCTCGACGTGCAGGACATTGCCCGGCGACAGATCGGCAAAATCGGGATCATAGCCGAGATGCGCATAGACGAGCATGCCGCGCTCGACCGGCAGGTAGAGATAGGCGATCGCTCGCCCGCCCGCGAGCAGCAGGAACGCACGAACCTTGTCCGCCGCGGCCGCGGCCACGGCCTCCGCCACATCCGCCCCGCCGGTGGGCAGCCCCGCCTGCATCAGCCGCGCCTGGTAGGTGCGCTCGGACAGTGCGCCGGCAATCGCCATGAACTCGGCCACCTCGTCGGCGGTTCGATAGGAGCGCACCGAAAACCCGCCCTCGAACCGGTCGGCCAGCCGCCGCGCCTTGCGCGACAGGGTCGAACGCGTCTTCGACGAAAAGCCCTGCCACCAATCGTCGAACCCCTCGCCCTCCATCGAGATATAGTGGCGCGGATAGGCCTGCCGCACGGTGACCAGCCAGCCCGCCATCGGCGCGGCAACCGCGCCGAGCCGCGCCGCGGGCAGCGAGCGGAGCAGCCACCCGTCCTGCCCCGCGGGCGGCAGGTCGCCGGGCGAACCCGCCAGCACGGCATCGAGACCATGCGGCACGACGCGCAGCCGCCGCCGCACATGCCCGAGCGTCCGCCCTGCCACCTCGACGCGCAGCGCAACGCTTTCGTCCGCCTGCCCTTCCCCCCGATCCCGCATTCGCTCCCCTTTGTTGCGATAGCCCTATTCCGGTTTCGCAGCACATGGTTATGATTGGCTTACGGAATTGGGAGGCAAGACGCGGAATGACGGGACAAGGCAGATACGGACGCACCGCCAAGGTCGTGGCGGCGGCGGCAGGCCTTGCGCTCACCGTGTCGAGCTGCGGCCTGTTCGGCGAGCGCGGGCCGGTGAAAATTGCCGCCATGGGGTCGCTCAACCCCGCCGCGACCCCGCTCGATGGCGAACTCTCCGCCGTCAACGCCGCCCTGCTCGACGCCACGTCGCAAGGGCTCGTCAGCTATGACGGCGAGGGACAGATCGACACCGGCCTTGCCGATCGCTGGACCGTGACCACCGACGGGCGCAGCTATATCTTCCGCCTACGCGAGGCCAAATGGTCGAACGGGCGCAAGGTCGCCGCCGAAGAGGTCGCCGCGATCCTGCGATCCTATCTCGCGCCCGCCAGCCGCCATGTGCTGAAGGACGATTTCCCCGAGGTCGAGACGATCAAGGCGATGACCGACACCGTCATCGAAATCCGCCTCGCGGTGCCGCAACCCGCGCTCCTCGAGCTGCTCGCGCAGCCGTCGATGGCGATCGTCAACAAGGGCATGGGCTGGGGTCCGATGCGCGCGCGCAAAATCGGCCGCGCCGTGCTGCTCTCCCCCGTTCCCGACCCGCTCGCCGAGGATCCCGAAGCCGCGGAGGCGTCCGCGCACGACCCCGCCTCGTCGATCGAGCTCACCGGCACGTCGCCCGCAGGCGCGCTCGCGCGCTTCAAGAACGGCTATGCCGACGGCGTGATCGGCGGCCGCTTTTCGACCCTGCCCTATTTCGTCGCATCGAACATCGGCCGCTCGCGGCTCGTCGTCGACCCGGTCCCCGGGCTGTTCGGTCTGTCCTTCGTCCGCGCCGAGGGTTTTCTGGCCACCGACACCAATCGTGAGGCGCTCGTCCGCGCGATCCGGCGCGAGCGGCTGGTCGACGCCTTCGGACTCGCCGAATGGCAGCCGCAGGTGACGCTCCGCCCCGTGCTCTACGCGCGCGATGGCGGCCCCGCCCCGCTGGTCCCCATATGGGCCGACTATGACGAGGCGTCGCGGGTCGCGCAGGCGAAGCGCGCCGTCGATGCCTGGCGCGGCGCGGGGCGCGCGATCGAGCCGCTGCGTATCGCCGTCCCCGACACGCCGGGCGGCCGCATCCTCTTCGCCTATGTTTCGGCCGATTTCGCGGCAATCGGCGTGCCCAGCCGCCGGGTCGCGATGGCCTCGGCCGCCGACCTTCGCCTGATCGACGAGGTCGCACCCAATGACGACGCCTTATGGGCCCTACGCCGCCTGTCGTGTCGCCGCGATACGCTCTGCAACCGCGACGCGCAGGACCTGATCGACCAGGCGACGCACAACATCGACCCGGGCCAGCGCGCGCAACAAGTCGGCGAGGCCGAAGCCGTGCTCGCCCGCTACGCTCCCTTCATCCCGCTCGCGACGCCGCTGCGCTGGTCGGTCGCGTCGCAGCGGCTGACGGGCCTGCGCGCCAACGGCCGTGCGCAGCACCCATTGAAACATCTCATCGCCTTACCTAACTAATACAGTGGCGCTTCAAGTTCGGGCGCTTTTGAAAGGACCCCGATTGCCCCTTCGACCCCCAATCCCGATGCGATTTTCGATGCGTTGATCCAGAACCGGACCGATCCCGCAGCGCTGCGCAAGCGCGTCGAGACGATGGAAATCCTGCTCGAACGCAGCTTTGTCATCCCCGGCATCAACCGCCCGGTGGGCCTCGACGCGATCGTCGGCCTCGTTCCCGTCGTCGGCGACGTGATCGCCGCGACGATGGGCGCGTACCTGATCTGGGAAGCGCGCAACCTCGGCATGCCGAAATGGAAAATCTGGCGCATGGTCGGCAACCTCGGCGTCGACACCGCGCTCGGCGCGGTCCCGCTCGTCGGCGACGCGTTCGACTTCTTCTTCCGCTCGAACACGCGCAATCTCAAGATCATCAAGAAGCATCTCGACAAGCATCATCCCGGCACGATGATCATCGACCAATAGGCGCTTCGCCTCCTTCCCCTCGGGTGTGCAATGCTGCTAGCACAGCGTCACCACACCCCAGGGGAGACTTTCCGAATGATCCGCGCCAGCCTCGCCGCGCTTGCCCTCAGCTGTTCCTTCGCCGCCGTCGCGGCGGCCGCGCAGGGTGCCAAAGACCCCTGGCTTTGGCTCGAGGATATCGAGGGCGCGAAGGCGCTCGACTGGGTCAAAAAGGAAAATGCGGCCACCGACAAGCTGGTCACCACCCGCCCGGGGTTCGAGGCCGACCGCAAGCGCGCGCGCGAAATTCTCGACGACGACCGCCAGATCGCCGAACCCGGCGAGGTCATGGGCGACACGATCACCAATTTCTGGCGCGACGCGGCCAATCCGCGCGGCCTGTGGCGCCAAAGCCCGCTCGACGCCTGGCTCGCGGGCAAGCCCGTCTGGACGACGCTGATCGACGTCGACGCGCTCGGCAAGGCAGAGAAACAGAGCTGGGTCTGGCACGGCGCCGACTGCCTCGCTCCCGACTATAAACGCTGCCTCGTTTCGCTGAGCCCCGGCGGCACCGACGCCGACGTCGTGCGCGAATGGGACCGCACGACGAAGAGCTTTATCGATGGCGGCTTCGCCCTGCCGCAGGCGAAGAGCAGCGTGACGTGGGAGGACGCCGACACTTTGCTCGTCGCGACCGATTATGGCGCGGGCAGCATGACCGCGTCGGGCTATCCGCGCATCGTCAAGCGCTGGAAGCGCGGCACGCCGCTCGCCGCGGCCGAAACGGTTGCCGAGGGCGAGCAGGACGATGTCGGGATGAACGTCTTCGCCTTCACCGACGGCGATACGCGCTGGCCGATGATCAGCCGCGGCAAGACCTTCTACACCGCCGACGTCAAGCTGCCGAATATCGACCGATCGCGCTATATCTCGTCGATCGTCCCCGACACCGCGAGCGTGCGCGACGTCGTCGACGGACAGTTGGTCATCTTCCTCAATCAGGACTGGGCAAACATCCCCGCCGGCTCGCTCGTCTCGCTCTCGCTTGCCGACATGTCGGCCGACCGGCAGGTGCCGATCGTCACCGCGATGACCCCGACGAAGGCGCAGGCCATCGAAAATGTCTCCGCCACCGATAATGTCCTCTGGGTCAAGGCGCTCGACGATGTCGAAGGCAAGCTGTTCGCGCTGCGCCGCGATCCCGCAACCGGCCGCTGGAGCCAGAAGGAAGTGCCGCTCGCCGACAAGGCGACCGTCACCATCGCGGGGACGATCGGCAAGCGCGATATCGTCCTCGCGACCGCCGAGACAATGCTGATGCCGCCGACGCTCTACGCTGTCACCGAAACCGGCGCGCCGCAAACGGTGCAGAGCCTGCCCGCAACCTTCGACGCGAGCAACATGCTCGTCGAAAAGCGTTTCGCGACGTCGAAGGACGGCACGCGGGTACCCTATTTTCTCGTCCGCAAGAAATCGGACAGCGAAGCGCCCGTCCCCGCTCTGATCCACGCCTATGGCGGCTTCCGCGCCGCGCAGACGCCGGGCTATCTCACCGGCCAGCCGTACCGCGCTGGCCCGCTCGGGCTGTTCTGGGTCGAGGACGGCAATGCCTACGTGCTCGCCAACATCCGCGGCGGCGGCGAATATGGTCCCGCCTGGCATCAGGCGGCGCTGCGCGAGAAGCGCCAGAACAGCTTCGACGATCTTCACGCCGTCGCCGAGGATCTGGTGAAGACGGGGGTCAGCGCGAAAGGCAAGATCGCGATCTCGGGCCGCTCGAACGGCGGCGTGCTCGTCGGCGCCGCGATGACGCAGCGCCCCGACCTCTACGGCGCGGTGATCTCGGGTTCGCCGATCAAGGATATGTGGCGCTACGACAAGATGCTCGCGGGCGCTTCATGGGTCGCCGAATATGGCGATCCCGATATGCCCGCTGACTGGGCGTTCCTGTCGAAATATTCGCCCTATCACAACATCCGCAAGGGCGTGAAATACCCGCCGATCTTCCTCTATCTTTCGACGAAGGACGACCGCGTCCACCCCGGCCATGCGCGCAAATTTGCCGCGCGGCTGATGGAGAACGGCAACCGCGTCTATTATCACGAATATCTGGAGGGCGGCCATTCGGTCGGCGCCGACCATGCCGAGGATGCGGTGCGCGCGGCGATGCTCCACGCCTTCCTGACGCGCGAGCTCGTCGAGAAGAAATAGCGGTATGGCAGACAGGATCGCGCTGATCGAGGCGGGCGGTACCAAGTTCGTCGTCGGCGTTGGCGACGCGACGCGCCAGATCCTCGCGCGGACACGGATCGACACGGCGCGCCCCGCCGAAACGATCGCTGCGGCGATCGGCTGGCTGCGCGCGCAGGGCACCGATTATGTGGCGGTGGGCATCGCCAGCTTCGGCCCGCTCGACCTCGACCCGTCATCGCCGGCATGGGGACATATCCGGCGGACCGCGAAGCCGCACTGGAGCGGCGCGGACATCGCCGGGCCGTTCGGCCGCGCGCTCGCCTGCCCGGTCGCGATCGATACCGACGTCAACGGCGCCGCGCTCGCCGAAGCGATGTGGGGTGCCGGTGCGGGAACGAAGTCGGCGCTTTACCTGACGGTGGGCACCGGGATCGGCGGCGGCGCGGTCGTCGACGGACGGCTGATCCACGGCGTCGGCCACCCCGAGATGGGGCATATCCGTATGCCGCGCCACCCCGACGATCGGGCGTTCGCAGGCAATTGCCCCTTTCACGGCGACTGCCTCGAAGGCCTTGCGGCGGGTCCGTCGATCAAGGCGCGGTGGGGCGCCTCACTATCCGAACTCCCCGCCGGTCATGCCGCGCACCGCATCATCGCCTGGTATCTTGCGCAGGCCGTCGCCACCTTCCAGGCGATCCTCGAGCCCGCGCGCATTATCCTCGGCGGCGGCGTCATGGCCACGCCCGGACTGATCGAACGCGTCCGCGCCGAAGCGATGGCCGCATCGAACGGCTATTTCAGCGGCGATCCCGAAACGCTCATCGTGCGCCCCGGCCTCGGCGATGACGCCGGCCTGCTCGGCGCGCTCGCGCTGACCCGCCTCGACGGCCACCTCCGCCGCGTCGCGGGCGGCTGAGCCAGCGCTCAGCGGATCTGCCGCTTCTCCAGCTTGCGCGCCAGGGTACGGCGATGCATCCCCAGCCGGCGCGCGGTTTCCGATATGTTGAAATCGGTCTCGACCAGGGTCTGGTGGATATGCTCCCACTCGACGGTCTTGATCGACGTCGGTCGCGCATCGAGCGGCGCGTCGGCATTGCCCTCCGACCGCTCGAACGCCGCCTCGATATCGTCGGTGTTCGACGGCTTGGCGAGATAATAGGAGGCGCCGAGCTTGATCGCCTCGACCGCGGTCGCGATGCTTGCAAAGCCCGTCAGAACGACGATCCGCATCGCCGGATCGAGCGCGCGCAACGTCTGGACGCAAGCGAGCCCCGACGCCCCGCCGAGCTTCAGGTCGACGACCGCATAGCCGGGGCGCCAGTCCGCCAGCAGGCCATCGAGCGCCTCGGGGCTGTGCGCAACGCGCACATCATAGCCGCGCCGTTCGAACGAGCGCTTGAGCGTCCGTGCGAAGGCTTCGTCATCCTCGACGATCAGCAATTGCCGCCGCTCGCTCATACCGTTTCTCCGTCGCCGCGCGCGAGCGCCGAGATGGGCAGGAATATCCGCACCAGCGCGCCGCCCGCGTCGCGATTTGACACGCTGGCGCCGCCGCCGAGCTTGCGCAGCACGTTGACGAGCAGGAACAGCCCCAGCCCGCCGCCGGGGCGCCCCTTGGTCGAGCGATAGGGCTGGCCGAAATTCTCCAGCATCTCCGCGCTGAAACCCGGACCGCGATCGGCGATCTCCATCACCAGCATGTCGCCGTCGCGCGATGTCGTGATGCTCGTCCAGTCGGGCGACACCTCGGCCGCATTGTCGAGGATGTTGCCGATCACCTGCCGCAGCGCGGGGTCCGACACGATCGCGACATCGGCGCCGAAGCGGTCATTGAATTCGACCGTGCCGGGGCGGCGCACCGCGCGCGTGTGCGCGACGATCTCGTTGAACGAAGCGCGCATCGTCGTGAGCTGCGGTCCCTCGCCGCGCGCCTCGCCCGCCGACATCAATATGCCGCTGACGATCGCCTTGCAGCGCTGCACCGCCACGTCCATGTCGGCGAGGTCCTCCTGCAACTCGCGGTCGTCCTTCAGCCGCGGCGCCGCTTTCCAGTCGCCGATCAGCACCGACAGCGTCGACAGCGGGGTCCCCAGCTCGTGCGCTGCGCCCGATGCGAGCAGGCCCATGCGCACGATATGATCCTCCTCCGCCGCGCGCTGGCGGCTCGTCGCGAGCGCCGCGTCGCTGTCGCGCAGATTGCGGCTGATCCGCGTGACGAAGGCGACGAGCAGCACCGCGATGAGCAGGAAGCAGACGAAGCTGCCCTGCAGATAGAGCTTCATCGGGTCGGCGGCATAGGGCGGCGGCAGCACGAGCGGCGTCGGATCGACGCGCAGCGCGGCGAGCGCGGCGAGCGCCGCCGCGACGATCGCCCATGACGAGCGCGGGGTGAGCAGGATCGCGCCGATCACGACTTGCAGCAGGAAAAGCGAGGCAAAGGGGTTTTCGAGGCCGCCGCTGTGATGAAGCTGCCAGCCGAGCGCCGCAACGTCGAACAGCAGCACGGCGGTGAGTTCGGCGTTGGTTACCGCGCGGCCGCGGCGCAGCGCCGCGAGGCTGGCGAAGTTGATCGCGATCAGCACGAGGATCGCCGTCAGCAAGGGCGCGCGCGGCAGCGAAATGCCCATCGGGCCGCTGACGATGCCGATCGTCGCCAGCTGTCCGCCGACCGCCAGCCAGCGCAGCTGGATCAGCAGCGTCATGTTGCGGCGGCCCGCGGGAGCGCGGGCGGGCGTCGCCGGCAGGATCGTCGGGTGGGTCATCAATCCCGGATACGCCACAGACGCCAGGCAAAAAAGAGGCTGAGCGCGCATAGCGCAAACCAGGTCAGCGCATAGACGAGATGATTGTCGGGAAAGCGGACGACGGTGAGCCCGCCGACCGGATAGCCGCCGGGGTTCACCCGGGCATCGGCATCGACGAAATAAGGCGCCGTGCGGCCCAGCCCGCGCGCCTTGGCGATCGCCGCGACGTCGCGCGAAAACCAGCGATCGGTCGCCGGATCGTTCGCACGGAGGAAGGCGCCGCCGGGTTCGGTGACGCGGAGGAGGCCGGTGACGGTTACCCTGCCCACTTCATTGCCCCCCGCGCGCGCTTTCGCTTCGCGCCGGTCCTTGGGCACGAAGCCGCGATTGACGAGCAAGGTGAAACCGGGCGTTTCGAACGGTGTGACCACCCAATAGCCCGGCCCGCGATCGGTCACCGCCTGCACCAGCGTCTCGCGGTCGTGGCGGAAGAGGCCGGTCGCGGTTACCCGGCGATAGGCATCGCGCCTTGCGCCGATCCGTTTCCAGCTTTCCGGTCCCGGCGCGGCGACGGGTTCGGCCTCGATCCGCGCCGCGACCGCCGCGACCAGTTCATGCTTCCACACGCGCCGTTCGAGTTGCCAGACGCCGAGCGCCGCGAGCGCCGCGGCCGCAACCAGCGCCGCGGCGGCGAAGGCCGCGCGGCGGGCGCGTGTCACGGAATCTGGCTCGTCGTCTGACTCGTCGGTTCGTGCGGCATCGGCATCATGTTGGTGTTGAGGTGGTGCATCACCCACAGCGACCCCGCGAGCATGATCACCACGACGATCACGGTGAAGATCAGCGAGGTCAGCGACCAGCCGCCCTCGGCCTTTGGCGTCATATGGAGGAAAAAGACCATGTGGACGACGATCTGGACCACGGCGAAACCCATGATGATCGCGCCGGTCGCCCCGGCGCTCAGCGGCATCGTCATCACGAGCCAGAAGGGAATCGCAGTCAGGATCACCGACAGCACGAAGCCGATGACATAATCGCGCATCGACGCGTGCGGCATCTCGATCTCGTGATGGCCGTCGGCGGCGTGGTGGGTATCGTGGCTCACCGCAGCACTCCCATCAGATAGACAAAGGTGAAGACGCCGATCCACACGACGTCGAGGAAGTGCCAGAACATGCTGAGGCACATCACGCGGCGCTTGTTCGCCGCGATCAGCCCATGCTTCGACAGCTGGAACATCAGGGTGACGAGCCAGACGATGCCGAAGGTGACGTGCAGCCCGTGCGTGCCGACGAGGGTGAAGAAGCTCGAAAGGAAGGCGCTGCGCTGCGGCGTCGCGCCGATCTCGATCAGGTGGTGGAATTCGTAAAGTTCGATCCCGAGGAAAGCGAGCCCGAACAGGCCGGTGATCGCGAGCCAGAGCTGCACGCCCTTCACCTTGCCCTGCTGCATCTGGAGCACCGCAAAGCCGTAGGTGATCGACGAGAAGAGCAGCATCGCGGTGTTGAGCGCGATCAGTTTCAGGTCGAACAGATCCTTCGGCGCCGGCCCCGCAGCATAGCTGCCGCCGAGCACGGCATAGCAGGCGAAGAGGATCGCGAAGATGAGGCAGTCGCTCATCAGATAGATCCAGAAGCCCAGCATCGTGCTGTGCCCCTCGGGATGCGCATGCTCGTCGAGGTCGTAGAATTGCACGGGCGTGTCGGCGGCTATTGCTTTTGCGCTCATCGGATCAGGCTCCGGCCGCCAGCTGGCGGGTGCGCGCGTCCTCGACCACGGCGACCGTGGCCGCAGGGATGTCGAAATCGCGCTTGTAGTTGAAGGTGTGGATGATCGCGCCGGCGATCGTCGCGGCGAAGCTCACGGCAACGAGCCACCATATGTGCCAGACGAGCGCGAAGCCCATGACGAGGCAGAAGCCCGACAGGATCATCCCCGCCCCGGTATTGCTGGGCATATGGATGTCGCGATAGCCGTCAACCGGACGCTGGTGCCCGCGCTTTTTCATGTCGTACCAGGCGTCGAGGTCGTGGATCACCGGCGTGAAGGCGAAGTTGTAATCCGGCGGCGGCGAGCTGGTCGCCCATTCGAGCGTGCGGCCGTCCCACGGATCGCCGCCGGTTTCGTCGCGCAGCTCCTTGCGGCGCCAGATGCTCACCGCGAACTGGACCAGCATCGCACCGATGCCCGCCGCCACGATCAGCGCGCCGATGCCCGCGATCACGAACCAGATTTGCAGGCTCGGGTCGTCGAACACGCGCATCCGGCGGGTCACGCCCATCAGGCCGAGGATATAGAGCGGCGTGAACGCGACCCAGAAACCGACAACCCAGCACCAGAAGCTGACCTTGCCCCAGAAGACGTCGAGCTTGTAGCCGAACGCCTTGGGCCACCAGTAATTGATCGCAGCGAACAGGCCGAACAATACGCCGCCGATGATCACATTATGGAAGTGCGCGATCAGGAACAGCGAGTTGTGCAGCACGAAGTCGGCGGGCGGCACCGCGAGCAGCACCCCGGTCATGCCCCCGATGACAAAGGTCAGCATGAAGGCGACCGTCCACATCATCGGCAATTCGAAACGGATGCGGCCGCGGTACATGGTGAACAGCCAGTTGAAGAGCTTCGCCCCTGTCGGGATCGAAATCACCATCGTCGTAATGCCGAAGAAGCTGTTGACGCTCGCCCCCGACCCCATGGTGAAGAAGTGGTGCAGCCAGACGAGATACGACAGGATCGTGATACAGATCGTCGCATAGACCATCGACGTATAGCCGAAGAGCCTTTTGCCCGAGAAGGTCGAGGTGACTTCGGAGAAGACGCCGAACAGCGGCAGCACGAGGATGTAAACCTCGGGATGACCCCAGATCCAGATCAGGTTCACATACATCATCGGCGATCCGCCGAGGTCGTTGGTGAAGAAGTTCGTACCGACATAACGGTCGAGCGTGAGCAGCACGAGCGTTGCGGTCAGGATCGGGAATGACGCGACGATCAGGATGTTCGCGCAAAGGCTCGTCCAGGTGAAGACGGGCATCTTCATCAGGCCCATGCCCGGCGCGCGCAGCTTCAGGATCGTGACGATCAGGTTGATGCCCGACAGCGTCGTTCCGACCCCGGCTATCTGGAGGCCCCAGATATAATAATCGACGCCGACATTGGGGCTGTAGGATATTCCCGACAGCGGCGGATAGGCCAGCCAGCCGGTCTGCGCATATTCGCCGACGAACAGCGAAATCATCGTCAGCACCGCGCCCGCGGTCGTCATCCAGAAACTGAAATTGTTGAGGAAGGGGAAGCTGACGTCGCGCGCGCCGATCTGCAACGGCACGACATAGTTCATCAACCCGGTGATGAACGGCATCGCGACGAAGAAGATCATGATCACGCCGTGCGCGGTGAACACCTGGTCATAATGGTGCGGGGTCAGATAGCCTTCGGACCCGCCGAACGCCATCGCCTGCTGGATGCGCATCATGATCGCGTCGGCAAAGCCGCGCAGGAACATGATCAGGCCGAGGATCATGTACATGATCCCGATGCGCTTGTGGTCGACGGTGGTGAACCATTCCTTCCACAGATAGCCCCAGAGGCGGAATTTGGTGATCAGCCCGAGCACGGCGATGCCGCCGAGGACGACACCGATGAAGGTGACGACGAGGATCGGCTCGTGCAGCGGCAGCGCCTCGAGCGACAGCTTGCCGAGGATCGGACCGGTTTCGGGAGCGGGATGCGGAATGGTCATGGGGATCTCGGCTCGGTTCAGGACATCGGGCGGGTGGCGGCGGGGGCGTTCAGCGCCGTGCGCTCAGGCTTCGCCGGGACCGGCAGCCCCTCGCCCTTCAGCTTTGCGGGGGCGACGGGCTTCGCGTCCGGACGGTCGTTCGACATCACCGGCGAGCTGCAATAAGCCGCGACATAGCGCATGCTCCACCGCGCCGCCTCCGCGGTGCCGCGCGCCGCGAACTTGTCATAGGTGACCTGCCGGACATTCTGGATGCCCGCGATCCCCGCGCCGCCCGCAGCGTCGACCGACATCATGTCGTGCATGCACATCTTGCCGGGCTCGACGCACATGTTGACGACCGCGTCGAACAGCTGCGGATCGCTCGCGGCGAAACGGCGAACGGGTTCCTTGTGCGTTGGCTTTTCCAGCTTCAGATAGGCGGCGCGGCTGAGGTCGCCTTCGGCCGAGGCTTTGGCGGTCGCGACCCATTTGTCGAACTCGCCGGCGGGCAGGCTCTTCACCGCGAAGCGCATATTCGAAAAGCCCCAGCCCGAATAATTGGCCGAAAAGCCTTCAAACTCGCCGGTCTTGTCGAAGACACCGTGCAGCTTGGTTTCCATGCCGGGCATCGCATAAATCTGCCCGGCGAGCGCGGGCACATAGAAGCTGTTCATCACCGACGACGACGAGATACGGAAACGGATTGGACGATCGACCGGCAGCGCCAGCTCGTTCACCGTCGCAACACCCTGTTCGGGATAGATGAACAGCCATTTCCAGTCGAGCGCAACGACCTGCACGTCGAGCGGCTTCACCTCGGCCGCAACGGGCTTGCCCGGCGCGGTGCGCGCGAGCGGGCGATAGGGATCGAGCAGGTGCGTCGCGACCCACGTCACCGCGCCAAGGCAGATGATGATCAACAGCGGCGCCGACCAGATCACGAGCTCAAGCTGCGTCGAATGATCCCAGTCGGGCTTGTACGTCGCCTCCTTGTTCGACGCGCGATATTTCCACGCGAAGAAGATCGTCAGCGCCATCACCGGCACGATGATCAGCAGCATCAGCACGGTCGACAGGACGATCAGGTCGCCCTGCTGGCGCGCAACGTCGCCGGCCGGATCGAGCACAATCAGCCCGCAGCCCGACAACAGAGGCAGCGCGGCGAGCAGCGGCAAGAGCCGCAATCGGGCGGAAAAACGAGGGAGATTGCTTGGCATGATGCGCGCCTAGGCCTCCTTTGTTGCACTGCACATAGGACATTTTGTCCAATCCCGCGACCGTTCATCATCGCGCAGGGGCATTTTCATTCCGGGCAATTTTGCCCTATGACCGACTCGTGCCGCCGCATCTTGTCTTGCGGAGGGCGCCAGCTCAAGGATTGTTGCCATGGCTGCCGATACCGTCCCCACCACCGAGGTCGAACGCGACGCGCGCGCCCTCCACGAAGACGGCGGCCACCGCATCGACCCCGCCGAAATCGCGATCGGCGTCATCATCGGCCGGACATCCGAATTCTTCGACTTCTTCGTCTATGCGATCGCATCGGTGCTCGTGTTCCCGAAGCTCGTTTTCCCGCACCTCGACCCGCTGACGGGCACGCTCTGGTCGTTCGCGATCTTCGCGCTCGCCTTCGTCGCGCGCCCCGTGGGGACGATCATCTTCACCGCGATCGACCGCGCCTATGGCCGCGGCGCCAAGCTCACCATCGCGCTCTTCCTCCTCGGCGGCTCGACCGCGGCGATCGCCTTCCTGCCCGGCTATCAGTCGATCGGCATCGGCGCCGCATTGCTCCTCGCGCTGTTCCGCATGGGACAGGGCGTCGCGCTCGGCGGTTCGTGGGACGGCCTCGCCTCGTTGCTCGCGCTCAACGCGCCCGAAAACAAGCGCGGCTGGTACGCGATGATCCCGCAGCTCGGCGCGCCGCTCGGCCTGATCGTCGCCAGCCTGCTCTTCATGTTCCTGATCTCGGCGCTGCCGGCGGAGGATTTCCTCGCGTGGGGCTGGCGCTATCCCTTCTTCGTCGCCTTCGCGATCAACGTCGTCGCGCTCTTCGCGCGGCTGCGCATCGTCGTCACCCCCGAATATGCCGAACTGTTCGAGAACCGCGCGCTCCAGCCCGCGCCGCTGCTCGAAACGGTGCGGTCGGAATGGAAGACGATCGTCATCGGCACCTTCGCGCCGCTCGCCAGCTTCGCGATGTTCCACATGGTCACCGTCTATCCGCTGTCGTGGGTATTCCTGTTCACCGACGAAACCCCGGTGCGCTTCCTGATGATCGAGGCGATCGCCGCCGTCGTCGGGATCGGGACGATCGTCGCGTCGGGCTATCTCGCCGACCGCATCGGGCGCCGCACCCTGCTCGCCGGCACCGCCGCGGCCATCGCGGTGTTCAGCGGCTTCGCGCCGCAGCTCCTCGACGCGGGCGAGATCGGCGAGGCGGCGTTCATGATTCTCGGCTTCGCATTGCTCGGCCTCTCGTTCGGCCAGTCGTCGGGCGCGCTCTCGTCGAACTTCCATCCGCGCCACCGCTACACGGGCTCGGCCTTCACCTCCGACCTTGCCTGGCTGTTCGGCGCCGGCTTCGCGCCGATGGTCGCGCTCTGGCTGTCGAGCCAGTTCGGGCTGATCGCCGCGGGCGCCTATCTGCTCTCGGGCGCGATCGGCACGCTCGTCGCGCTGTGGCTCAACCGCGAACTCGCCAGCACGATCGGCTGACCCCGCCCCGATGCAATTCAGGGCGAAGATCGAACGGAGGGGGATCAATCCCTTTGTGATGGTCAGCGCTGCGCGGGCACGGCGGATCAAGCCCGACTGGAAAAAGCCCCTGCCCGTGCTGGTGCAGGTGAACGGACAGCCGGAGCCCGCGTGGCGGGTCAACATGATGCCGGCGGGCGACGGACGCTTTTATCTCTATCTCGACGGGGTCGTCCGCAAGGCATCGGGCACCGATGTCGGCGACACCGTCGACGTCTCGGTCCTTTTCGATCCCGACTACCGCAGCGGTCCGCAGGACGACATACCTCCGGAATTCGCGGCACGGCTCGATGAAGACGCCGGGGCCAGGGACCGCTGGGACAGCCTCCAGCCCAGCCTCCGCAAAGAAATCCTGCGCTACCTCGCCAATCTGAAATCGGATGCGGCGAGAGAGCGCAACATCGACCGCGCCATCGCCGTCCTCGGCGGCGCAAAGGCGCGTTTTCTCGCGCGCGACTGGAACTGAGAGCGGACGCCCCTCTCGGTGTAAACGAGATGCTCGGTCATGCGACCGGGCCACCTCAGCGAGCGCCTTCCCCCAGCATATAGTCCGCCACGCTATAGGAGTGGCTGGCCTGATAGGCGTTCCTGCCGCGGTTCATGTGCGTCAGGTTGAATCGCCGGATGATGCGCACAGCAGGATCGGCCGCGAGGAAATCCCCGATGGACGCCATGCCGCGTATCTTGACGATCGAGAGGTCGGGTCCTTCCGGAGAGGACCAGCTCACATCCCCGGGCTCGCGGACGCACTGCTCCAGCAGCGCCGCGTCGACCGCCTCGGGCACGAGCACGCCGCCGGGTGTCAGGTCCGAAAGATGCACGATGAACCGCGCGCGCAGGTCATCGCCGTCGGCGTAAAGGGTGAACAGCTCCATCCAGCTTGCGTTGACGCGAACGAGCGGCTTGTCCGACGTCGATGGCAGGCAGGAAACCGACCAGTAGGCGCGCTCCGTCGCGCGGGGGATGGGAATGCACGACCGGCCATATAGCTCGAGTATCTCGAACAGCCCGGACGCCTGCGGCCGGCGAAGCAGTTTCTGGAAGCGAGGCGCGTATTTCATCCGCTGCTCGATCGAATCGTGCCGCTCCTCGACGTCGGCGGGTTCCGCCCGCCCCTCCAGCCACGCGGCCTGCTGTTCGATATCGAGGAACTGGCGCAGCCCCTTGAGGCTCTGGCTAGATTTGCTCATGCGCCGAGAATGCGGGACGCGCGGCCAATCATCAAGAGCCACGAAAGATTGTAAGCCTGTGCTTTCAGGGGTTTGCAGCGCCCTTGAGGGCGGTGGTGGCAGGGCTTGTATCGAACCAACGCCCTAAATATTGAAATAATTATATTAATTTCCAAATTCTGTTTATCTCCCCCCACACTTCTCCCCACATTTTTGATGATCTAACGGTTGTTCGATTAACCGAGGCCGCCATAAATCGGGTTCAAAATGACGCCTTTTTTCCGCTGGAGGACCGAACTCTCAGACCCGTGCGTGGCAAAAGCGAATTACCGTTTCAGGCGACGGGATATGGCGCCAGGGTACTGCGATTTTGATCGACGGATACAGCCCGACCAATCGGGGGAAAAGCCCGTTGCGAGCAATTCGTCCGCTCGCAGACCTTGCACCCCGCCCCGATCGGAACCGCCGACGAGGGATCGGCAAGATCAAGGCCGCGCGAGAAAATGAGCCGGCTCGCATGGCGAATGTCGCAGCCGAGACCGACCGCGAAGGTCTTCCCGGGTTCGCCATAGCCGGCATTGGCCGTCCCGACCGTGCGCGCAATCCACATATACGTTCGGCCGTCGGGCATCTGCGCAATCTGCGTCAGCACCTTCCCCGGCTGCGCGAACGCCTCATAGACATTCCAGAGCGGGCATGAGCCGCCGACGCGAGAGCGGCATGACCGAATATCCAGCCGAGGTTTTGATCAGGACGATAATCGTCATCATCGTGCGGGCGAGATTCCAGCCGAGCGATTGGGCGGTTGAAAGCGGCATATCGAGGCTCCTGTCGGGGAAGCGGGACCATCCCGCTCGACAGTCGCCCCGCCGGACGGGGGCCGGCCGCAATCACCGCGTGCGAAGCAGCGGCCGCACGCGAAGCGTAGCTGACCCCAAGCGGATTGATTGAAGGAGGCCGGGCCTCGGCCAAGGGACAGCGGCTATCCGAGAGCGGGGGTATCGCTTTCCGCCAGGAGGCGCCACCCGCCTTCACCTAGGGAAGCAGAAATCCCTCCCCCGCGATGCCCCTGTCAGCTCTCGGTCCAGGGGTCGAACAGCTCGATACCGCAATGTTCGAAATCCCGGCTGTTTCGCGTCGCCAGAATAGCTCCCCGCGAACGGGCGATCGCGGCGATCTGGGCGTCAAACTGGCTTATCGGGCGCCCCATGCCACGGCGTGCCGCTGCGATTTCGGCAAATGCCGTCGCTGCGTCGCCGTCGAATGCCAGGAGGCGACCGGAAAAATCCTCGGAGAACATCAAGAGTGCGGCGGCTGCCAGTTCGTCGCGCCGCCGACCTTTGTCAAGAATTGCGATACCGTAGAGAATTTCCGCCTGGGTGACCGTCGTCACGAAGAGCGACGAAGCAGCTTGCCGCCCGATCCAGTCGAGAACCCGCGGCTCAGGCGCGGCCCGCAAGACTTCGGATAATATATTGGTGTCGAGGAGGATCATGAGAGATCGATGGGCTCGCGCGTGTCCTCGCGTGGCGCAATGTCGAGTTCGATGCCGCCGAGCGGCGCGAAGCGCGCGCGAATGGCCGCCGCGAGATTGCCCATCGGCGCATCGTCGGTAGAAAGCGCCGAGCGGAGGATGTCGCGCACCTCTTCTTCCATCGAACGGCCATGCGCTGCCGCCTGCAGCCGCAGCCGGCGCTTCAGCGCGTCGTCGATGCCCCTGATCGTCATGCTGCCCATGTCGCGTCTCCTTGAGCGTAGATATTAGTCATTGACTGCAAAACAATCAATGACTGCAAAGAAAAGTGCGGCCCCGCTCGAAGGCGGAGCCGCAATGCTGTCAGTTGCCGGGGGCGTTCCAGATCAGCACCTTCTTCGAGGGATCGTCGCCCGGCGCGTTCGCGACATTGCAGAAGATCTCGCCGAGTTCGGGGGCCGACAGCGACACCGAGATATATTCGGCGCCGGTCGAGCGCGCGGTTTTCGTCCAGCCGCCGCCGAGTTCGAAGCCGTTCCGGCGGCTGACGACGCCGAAGTCGGGCTCGCTTTCCTTCATCTTGCGGCCGTTCGGAACGATCGCGATCGGCACGGTGACCATCAAGGTCGCGAGCGTGCCCTCGTAGCTTCCGTCGTCCTTGAGGGTCAGATTTCCAATGGTGGTACCCATGTTCAGTCTCCTTTGATGCTCGGGGACCATCCCCGATGGCGCCAGAAGGAGGGGCCGTGAGCCGCCGTCACCGAGCGCATGCGAGGGCGAACCCCCGCAGGGGGTTGACGGCATTAGGCGAGCCGAGCCCCGCAATCAGGCAGCCAATGCGGGAAAGGTCCCATGCAACGGGAGACAATGGGCCTCAGCGGAATCATGACTCCGGACGCGAAAGCCAGGCTCGCGGCCGTCGCGATTGCCCCGCTCCGCGCTCCGTTGCCGCATCCCGGCGCAAGGGCCCGAACCTTCAGTATGCCCCGCCGCCGGCTCGTACCTCCCTCCGGCCGGCGGCGCCCCCGGCACCCTCGCTTTCCGGTCTTTCATCCACAGCGATGACACCGCTTCGCCGCAGCGCGCCTTGACGAACAGCGGGCAATGAGAACAAAGAAGGAACACAAAACCAGCTTACCGAGTTATCCGCACCTATGCGCCAGTCCGTCGTTCTTGAAGATATTCGCGCCAAAATTGCGCAAATCGAAGGCGTTGGCGCGCGTCATGACGTCATCCCGTTCGGGATCGATGATCTCGACTCGCGAATCCCGGCGCGCGGAATCGCGACGGGCGCGCTCCACGAGCTCGCCGGCAGCCCCGAACTGGCCGACGATGCGAGCGCCACGATCTTCCTCGCCGGCATCCTCGCGCGGAGCGACGGCCCGGTTTTCTGGTGCCTGCGCTGGCGCGATCTCTTCGCCCCCGCGCTTCATCTAGCCGGACTGCATCCCGACCGGCTCATTCATGTCGAAGCGGGCAGCGACACCAACGTCCTCCTCGCGATGGAGGAGTGCCTCCGCCATCCGGGGCTCGCCGGGGTCGTCGGCGAGGTCAAGAAGTACAGCACCACCGCGTCGAAGCGGCTGCAGCTCGCCGCCGAAGCCTCGGGCGTCCCCGCCTTCATCTTCCGCCGGGCCTGCAAGGCCGGCGAGCCTGCCGAAGGCAGCGCCGCTTTGACCCGCTGGCGCATCACCGCGAGTCCGACCGAGGATCTCGGCATCCCCGCGATCGGACGCGCGCGCTGGCGCGTCGCGCTCGAGCGCGCGCGCGGGGGCAATCCCTACAACTGGATCGTGGAGGGCTGCGATGCGACGGGTCGTATCGCTCTTCCTGCCGCACTGGTCGACCGACCGGCTGCGCAGGAAGATGCGCAAGCCGCAGCCTGACGGCAGCGCCCCGCCCCGCCCGCTCGTTACCGCGATTCCCGACCATGGCCGGCGTATCGTCGCGGCGACGTGCCGCGAGGCGCAAATGCTTGGCATCCAGACAGGCATGACGATCACGAAAGCGCGGGCTTTCGCGCCCGAGCTGGATGTCGTCGACGCCGAGCCCGAGGCTGATCTCGACGGGTTGCGTCGCCTCGCCCTCTGGGCAGGTGCACGCTATTCGCCGGTTGTCGCGCCTGATCCGCCCGACGGGCTCTGGCTCGACATCACGGGCTGCGCGGCCATCTTCAGCAGCGAGCGAGCCTTGCTCAAGGATCTTCACCGCCGCGTCGCGGCCTTTGGTCTCAGCCTGCAAATTGCGGTCGCGGACACGGCCGGCTGCGCGCATGCGGCCGCCCGCCATGTCCCCGCCGGGCGGCCTGTCACGGTTGAACCCGGAGCGCACCGTAAGGCGATCGCGCTCCTACCCGTCTCAGCGCTCCGCCTGCCGTCCGCCGATGTCGAAGGCCTTCGCAAATTGGGCTTCGAGCGGATCGAGCAGCTGATCGGGAGCCCACGCGGTCCGCTCGCGAAACGGTTCGGGCGCGAACTGCATCGCCGGCTCGACCAGGCACTCGGCACGCTGCCGGAGCCGATCGAACCGCTCTTCCCCGAAGAGCTGCCGCAGGCGAGGCGCGGCTTCATGGAGCCGCTCGCGACGGCGGACGCCTTGGCGCAGGTGATCGGCGACCTTGCGCACGATATCGCGGGCCAGCTCAACCGCGCGGGAACGGTCGCGCGGCGCCTCGACTGCTATTTCCACCGCGTCGACGGGCAGACGCAGGCCATCCGTATCGGAACCGCCTCGCCCTCGCGCGATCCCCGGCATCTTGCGAAGCTGCTCGCCGCGCGGATCGAGAGCATCGATCCCGGTCTCGGGATCGAGGCGATGACCCTCGTCGCCGCGCTCGCCGAGCGGCAGCCAGGGAGCCAGGCCGACGCGCTCGAAAATATCGGACGGCGCGGACCCGATCTTCCCGCGCTGGTCGACACGCTCGCCAATCGCTTCGGGCAGCGCGCGCTCCAGCGCGCGGCGCCGCGACCGAGCGCGATGCCCGAGCGCTCGGTTGCTGCCCTCCCCGCGCTCGCGCCCGAGACAGGCGAGAGCTGGAGCGACTGGCCGCGGCCGTCGCGCATGCTAGCGCGGCCCGAACCAGTCGATGTCGTCGCCTTGCTCCCCGACGATGCGCCGCGCCTCTTCATCTGGCGCCGTAAACGCTACCGGGTCACCCAAGGCGATGGACCCGAGCGGCTCCAAGGCGAATGGTGGCGCGAGGGCGGGATCGAAGGCGAAACCCACCTCACCGTCCGCGACTATTATCAGGTCGAGACCAAGACGGGCGGCCGTTACTGGCTCTTCCGCCTCGGCGACGGGGTCAATCCCGCAACCGGTTCGATGCGCTGGTTTATTCACGGAGCATTCGCTTGAGAATGCGACCGGTATTGAACCGCATTCGCTTGAGAATGCGACCGGTAGCGAACCGCATTCGCTTGAGACTGCCACCGGTGTTTAACTGCATTTGCGTGATGCGGCCATCAAGCAGCGTTGCTTTCGCATGACCGATGACGGGGCGGCCTATATCGAGCTGCAGGTCACGACGCATTTCAGCTTCCTGCGCGGGGCCTCGTCGCCCGAGGAGCTCTTCACCGCCGCTGCCATGCTCGGACTGCCCGCGCTCGGCGTCGCCGACCGGCACAGCGTCGCCGGGATCGTGCGCGCGTGGGACGCCGAGAAGGTTACCGGCGTTCGCGCGTTGACCGGCACGCGCCTCAATCTTGCCGATGGCACGGCACTTCTCGTCTATCCAACCGACAAGATGGCCTATGGGCGGATGTGCCGGCTGCTCAGCGTCGGAAAGACGCGCGCCGGCAAGGGCGCCTGCCATCTCGACTGGCCCGATCTCGAGGACTGGAACGAGGGTCTGCTTGCGATCCTGCTTCCCGACCGCGCCGATGGCGCAGCCGAGGCGGCGATCGCCCGCGCCAGTCGCATCTTCGGCGATCGCCTCTATCTCGCACTCACGATCCGGCGCCGCCCCGGCGACGCGATCAGGCTGCGCGATCTCGCAGCCTTGGCCGCCAAAGCGAAAGTGCCGACGCTCGCAACGGGCGACGTCCTCTATCACATGCCCGACCGGCGCCTGCTGCAGGATGTCGTCACCTGCATCCGGGAGAAATGCACGATCGACGAGCTTGGTGATCGCCGCGAGCGCTTCGCCGACCGCCACATCAAGACGGCGGCCGAGATGGAGCGCCTGTTCCGCCGCTACCTCAAGGACAGCTCGCCGGTCGCCCGCACGGTCGATTTCGCGGCGCGCTGCACCTTCAGTCTCGAAGAACTGCGCTACCAATATCCCGACGAGATCCAGGTTCCTGGACGCACCCCGCAGGAGGAGCTTGAGCGGCTGACATGGGAGAAGGCTCCCGTCCGCTACCCCGAAGGCGTCAGCACCGAGGTCCGCACGCAGCTCGAGCATGAGCTGCGATTGATCGGAGAACTCGATTACGCTCCCTATTTCCTGACGGTTCACTCGATCGTCGCCGAAGCCCGCCGCCGCGAGATCCTCTGCCAGGGCCGCGGCAGCGCGGCGAACAGCGCGGTCTGTTACGTCCTTGGTATCACTTCGATCGATCCGGTGCGGTCCGAACTCCTGTTCGAACGTTTCGTCAGCGCCGAGCGCCGGGAGCCGCCCGATATCGATGTCGACTTCGAGCATGAGCGGCGCGAGGAAATCATCCAGTGGATCTACGAGACCTATGGCCGGACCCGCAGCGCGCTGACCGCAGTCGTCACGCGTTATCGTTCGCGCGGCGCCGTCCGCGAAGTCGGCAAGGCGCTCGGGCTTAGCGAAGACATCACCGCGGGGCTCGCCGGCGCGGTCTGGGGTTACAGCCGCGAGGGCGTCGAGGAAAAGCATGCCGAAGCGCTGAACCTCGACCTCGGGGACAAGCGCCTCGCGCTGACGCTCGAGCTCGCACGCACGCTCATCAACACGCCCCGCCACCTTTCGCAGCACCCCGGCGGCTTCGTGCTGACGCGCGACCGGCTAGACGAACTCGTGCCAATCGAGCCCGCCGCGATGGAAGACCGGCAGGTCATCGAATGGGACAAGGACGACATCGACGCCCTCGGTTTCATGAAGGTCGACATCCTTGCTTTGGGGATGCTGAGCTGCATGCGCCGTGCCTTCGAATTCCTGCAGGATCACAAGGGACTGAAGCACGATCTTTCCACCATTCCCGCGGAAGATCCCGCGACCTATGCGATGATCCGCAAAGCCGACACGCTGGGCGTTTTCCAGATCGAGAGCCGCGCCCAGATGGCGTCGATCCCGCTCATGGCGCCGCGCACCTTCTACGATCTCGTCATTCAGGTCGCGATCGTCCGGCCGGGCCCGATCCAGGGCGACATGGTCCATCCCTATCGCCGCCGCCGAAACGGACAGGAGGAGGTCACGTATCCGACGCCCGAGCTACGGCGCGTGCTCGAGAAGACGCTGGGGGTCCCGCTCTTCCAGGAGCAGGCGATGCGCGTCGCGATCGAATGCGCCGGCTTCACGGCGAGCGAGGCCGATCTCCTCCGCCGCGCGATGGCGACCTTCAAGCTCACCGGCGGGGTCAGCCATTTCCGCGACAAGCTGATCGATGGCATGGTCGGCCGCGGCTACGACCGCGAGTTTGCCGAAAAGACCTTCAAGCAGATCGAGGGTTTCGGCTCCTACGGCTTTCCCGAAAGCCACGCCGCGAGCTTCGCGCTCATCGCCTATGCCTCGTCGTGGATGAAATGCCATCATCCCGACGCATTCTGCGCCGCGCTGCTCAACGCCCAGCCGATGGGTTTTTACGCGCCCGCGCAGATCGTCCGCTATGCCCGCAATCATGGCGTCGAGATCAGGCCCATCGATGTCAATCACAGCCGCTGGGACTGCACGCTCGAAGAGACTGCCGACGGCAAATATCATGCGGTACGCCTGGGTCTGCGCATGGTCCGCGGTCTCGCCAATGAGGATGGCGCCGCGGTCGCCACGGCCCGTGCCGGCGAGCCCTATAGCAGCGCCGAGGAAATCCAGCGCCGCGCCGGGGTCGGGCGCGGCGCGCTCGACCGGATCGGCGACGCGGACGGCTTCGCCTCGCTCGGAAGCTCGCGCCGGGAAGGGCTATGGGAAGTGAAGGGCCTCGGACCTGCCGCCCTTCCCCTCTTTCAGGCTGCCGACGAACGCGCCGGACGTCTCCAGCGCGAAGCGCTGGAACCCGAAACGCTGCTCGCGCCGATGGGCGAAGGCGCCGAGGTCGTCGAGGACTATAGAGCCTCAGGTCTTTCACTGAGGGCCCATCCCCTCGCCTTCCTGCGCGACGAGCTTCGCTCGCGAAAGATCATCACGTGCCGGGAGCTTCACGGCATCAAGGACGGCCGCTGGGTCAACCTCGCCGGGGTCGTTCTCGTCCGCCAGAAGCCGGGCTCGGCAAAGGGCGTCATGTTCATCACCCTCGAAGACGAGACCGAGGTCGCGAACCTCGTCGTGTGGACCAATGTCTTCGAGAAATATCGCCGCGTCGTCCTCGGCGCCGCGATGATGAGTGTGCGCGGTCAGGTTCAGCGCGAGGGCGAGGTCATCCATATCGTCGCGCAAAGGCTCGACGACCTCTCCCCGCTGCTCGCGAGCGTCGGGCAACGCAAGGATATCGCCGATATCTACAGGGTCGGCCGCGCCGACGTCGTCAAGAGTCCCGTTGGCCCCGACCCGCGCGATCCGGAGACGAAGCCGCTCGGCCGCAATCCGCGCGACATCTATATCCCCGACCTCCGCCTCGGGTCCGGTATCATTCCCGGCCAACCCACCGAGGGCATCAAGATCAAGCCACGGGATTTCCGTTAGCTTTCAAACGGCAGGCGGCGGAACTCGACATGGTTTCAGGGGTCTAGATCATGAGGGGCCAGCGCATGCCCCGCCAAGGTCGGCCAGGCACGCAACCAAATGGAGTGATGCCGATGAACCGCCTGATGATCCTTCCCCTCGCAGCCGCAACCGCCATGGTAAGTGCCTGCGCCTCCACGGGCAGCAGCTACGCCTATGACGACGGCGGCTATGGCTATTATGATCGTGCCTATTACGACCAATATGGCCGCTACGACTATGACCGCCCCGATCCGCGCTACAGCGGCTATTATGCGGAGAATTACTATCGCAACGACCGGAGGTATCGCGAACGCCGCCTCAACGACAACGACCGGATCTATCGCGGCCGCGACAATAAATATTACTGCCGCCGTAACGACGGGTCGACCGGACTGATCGTCGGCGGGATCGCCGGCGGCGTACTCGGCAACGTCATCGCCGACGGCAGGTCGGAAACGCTGGGCACCGTGATCGGTGCCATCGGCGGCGCAGCCGTCGGGCGCGAAATCGATCGCAGCAATGTGCGCTGCCGATAGTCGCAAAATAATCGACGGCGGTTGGAACGATCTGGCGGTCAGCGCGTATCTACTTTGCAAGCTCGGGTCTCAGGACCCGACTTCAGGAAAGCCCCGCAGCCTTGTGCAGCGGGGCTTTACCTTTTTGGGCGTCGAATGTGCCCCACTTCCAACTTTGTTAACGCTCGGGGTCTAGGCTGAAGCGTGCGGGATTTCAGGAGGTTCGGCCGTCCGCAGGCGGAACCGGTCCTCCCGGTGGGCGGTAATTCTCGGCAAGGAGCTGAGCGATGTCGACCCCGGTCAAATATTCCCCCGATGCGATCGAGATCGAGCTGATCCGCAGTCTTTACGATGGCCTGCTGCCATCGCTCGTGATGTCGCTCGGATTCTTCCTCTGCGGGGCGCTGATTATCGAGCAATCCGGCGATATGCTGATCGCTGGCCCCTATGCGATCGGCGTCCTTGCCTCGATCGCCCGGCTCCTGATTGCATGGCGCGATGCGCCGAGCGCGGATCGTGCCGGCATCACGCTCGGCGAGGCCCGCCGGCTCGAGCGCCGCTACGCGGCGAGCTACCTCATATTTGCAACCATGCTCGGACTCTTCGCAGCGCGGAGCCTCGCCCTGCCCGATCCAGCCATCGACAAGCTCGCGATCTGTCTCGTGATCGGCTATGCAGCAGGGGTCGCGGCGGGGACGAGCCTCCGCCCACGCATCGCCATCGCCTCGCTCCTTCTCGCTGTCATACCGCCGGTCGTCACGATGCTCGTCGCCGGAAAGCCGCTCCACATCGCGACCGGACTGATGACCGCCGCTTTTCTCGCGGGCGGTATCTTCAGCTTGCGAAAACGGCACGCTCGCGCCCTCGACGACATCGGTCGCCGGCTCACCTTCGCTTCGCTCGCGCGAAGCGACGGGCTCACGGACCTGCCGAACCGGCTGGCGCTTCGCGAGTGGTTCGACCGTAATGTGCGCACCGCAAAGCTCCATCCTATCGCGCTTCATTGTCTCGATCTCAACGGCTTCAAACCGGTGAACGACAGCTTCGGCCATCCTGTCGGCGACGAGTTGCTCACCGCTGTCGCGCGAAGAATTTCGGGAACCTTGCGCGAGGGCGACATTGCCGCGCGTCTCGGCGGCGACGAGTTCGTGATCGTCCAGCTTCAGATCGGCAATCAAGACGAGGCCTATATGCTAGCGGAACGTGTCGCAGCCTCGATCGCGCGACCCTTTGCCATCGGGAGCCACGATATCCGCGTTTCGACCTCGATAGGCTATATCGTCTGCGACGACATATCGCGCGACCTTGAGCAACTGATCAGCCTCGCCGACGAGGCACTCTATACCGCAAAGCGGAGTGGCCGGAGTATCTGCCGATATCAGGATGCTGCCGATGTGCAGGCCGCGGCCTGAAAACCTCGCAGGAGCAGCAACATTCGCTCGCGCCGCGCGTTGGTGGTGCGAGGGGGATCGAGGATGACTGATGCCCCGTATTCTTATGCTGTTGACCTCCGTTTTAGCTATCGGCGCCGCCACCCTCTCGCTCCAGTCCTGCGGCAGCGAACGGGTCGAGGCCGCGCCGCCAGAAGGAGCCACGAGCGCGCTCGTCACGCTGCCCGATGGCTCGACCATGGCGGCGGCGTCAGGATCGCTAACGCGCGAAATGGCGGATTGGCTTGCATCGCGCGATGGCCAAAGCAGGACATTTGACTTTCATGGTTTCGACGAGGACAGAGCGAAATTGACAAGCGTCGGTCTTGGGCGGGCCGCAGACCTCGCCACCGTCCTGCGCGCGGCTCCTGCCACCACGATAGAAATAGCTGGGGACGAAGCTCAGATCCGGCTCCTGACCCATTTGCTCGAGGATCGGGGCATCGCACCCGAGCGAATGAAAATTGTTCCGGCCGCCGGGATCGGAACCGCGATGCTAACCATCCATCGCGGTTCGAGGTCTCCGCTAATGACGGCAAAATCCTGAAACGCTTCCAGGCGAAGCAACGCCGCCTTTAGCGGGCCAAGTCCTCTAACCAGAGGGCATAGGGCGTGTTGACTGCCATGCGCCGATTGAAGTCCGGAGCTCCATCATCCCACCACACCGGTCCGCGCTCGCCAAGCGCGCGCTTGGATCGATCTACCGCCGAGCGAGCCCGTCGCAGAGCCACGCCGTTCCTAGCCGCGAGCGCGGCTTTTACATCCCGTCGGGCAGCCATCAATTCGGAAACCAGCCGCTCGCGCCTGACAGGGTCCAGCGCGGGGTCCGACATGCGCCAAAGGCGGCCGCGAACAACGAAGTAGCGGCCATCGGGCGTTACATCCAGCGTGTCGGACCGCTCGTCAGACATGATCGGTATCGGGTGAGAATTTAGTCGTGTGCCGGCGACCGAGGGGGTCTTGATCGCCGGCACCCGTGAGGATGGCAAAGCGCGAAACTTCAGCCATCCCGGAAACTCAGGGCAATGTGCGGCGTCCGCGCCCGAATACAAAGGCGACGATGAAGAGGACGACGCCGATCACGAGCAAGATCTTGGCGAAGTCGGCCGAAAGACCGGCGATGCCGCCAAAGCCGAGGAGCGCCGCGACGAGCGCGACGACGGCAAAGATGATAGCCCATCTGAACATGATAATTCTCCCGTCTGGACGCAGTCCGCCACTCGCCCGACCGCGCTTGCGGAGGACGGTGAAAGCTGCGCCAATTCATCCGTGGTGGATGAGCGGGTAACGCTGACTCGCCGCGAAAGTTCCGCGGCAGGCGAGCATCCGCGCTCCCAGAATAACCTGTGTTAATCTGAAAATTTTCTCGGGAACGCTTGCCGCCATCGGCGCGTCATTCGGGGTTGAGAGCCACTCCGCTGAACGAGCGAAGACGTATTGAAGGCAAGGTACCGACAGAATCGCGGCACAGACGGGCGCAGATCATCTGCGCCTTCTGGGCCGGGCCGCAGCTCCCGCGCGGCCCGGCTTCGCGAGCCCGACACAGGAGACGATGATGGCGGGCGACAAGAAGCTGACGGGCGCTCCCGACCGCAACCGGATCAGCCTTTCCGAAGACTATGAGATCCGCGATTGGACCGAGAGCCTCGGCGTGGGCGAGGATGAACTTCGCGAGGCCGTCGATGCTGTCGGAAACAGCGCGGACGCCGTGCGCGCCTATCTGAACCACGGCCGATGACCTGGGACGCTGCCGCAACGGCTCCTGTCGAGCGGATAGCCAGGGTCCTTGCCGGACATGAGCTCAGCCGGAACGGCGAAGGCGAACTGCGGTCGGCGGCCGATGCCGTCGACATGCTCTGGCCGGAGTATACCGCCGCGGCGCTCGCTATCCTCAAGACGATGCGGGAGCCGAGCGGACGCATGCTGGCAGTCGGGGATGCCGGGGTGTGGGAAAGAATGATCACCGCGGCGATCGAGGACGAGACGATCTCCGAGAGCTGATCGTTCAGCCACGCGACACGAGGCCGGTGGTAATGCCGCCGATATGCCTCTCACCACCGATCTCCCTTGGGAGCAACTCGCGATCTATGCGGCTGGCGCCGCGCTCGTCTTGATCCTGCTGTTCAAGATCCCCTATGTCGGCCGCGTGCTGCGCGGCCTCTTCTCCTTCGCGCTTCTCGCCTTCGCGATCTTCCTCATTCTTCAGCACGCCCCCTTCGATCCGAACCTCGGCCGCCTCACCGCGGCGATCGGTCTCGATCGACAGCAGGTCATCGGCAGCGAGGTGCGCATTCCCATGGCGCGCGACGGACATTTCTGGGTCGATGCCGAAATCAACGGCGTCAAACGAAAGATGCTCGTCGACAGCGGCGCCACCGTGACGGCGCTATCGCAGGAGACCGCCCGCGCAGCCGGGGTCGAGGCCGATGCAACGCTGCTGCCGCTCCTGATGCAGACCGCGAACGGGACGGTGCGGGCCGAGGCCGGAACGGTCGATGCGCTCGCGGTCGGCGCCATCGAGGCACAGCGGCTGAAGGTCGTGATCTCACCCGCGCTCGGCAATACGGACGTGCTCGGCATGAATTTCCTGTCCCAGCTCGCCGCCTGGCGCGTGGAGGGCCGCACGCTCTTCCTTGTTCCTCAACCCGCCGACGTCGACCCCTGATCGACACGGCACAGATTCGCCTTTGTTCCATTTTTGTTCTATGATCCACGACCGACTCGCAACGAAAGACCGGCCATGGGCGACGTAATCCAGTTCGACAGATCCGAAGGTGACGACCGCATCCGCGGCCATGCTGCCGCCAATGATTTTTTCGCACCCGGCGGTTTTCTCGCGGCGATCAACGCGGTCCATATCACCGGCGCGCATCTCGCGCGCGCGATCGAGACGATCCGGCATCTTGTGGTGAAGAGCCCGAGCGACGTTGCGGAGCATGGCCGTCTGCTTGAGCGTTTCGCGCGCGAGCACGGACTTGGTGATCATGGCGGCGCCGCGCTCCATGCGCGCGCAATCGCCCTCGATCGCTGGGCGCAGGAATTCGACCCGTTCGGCGAAAGCGACATCAGCGGCTTTTATGCCGCCGGCGGCAGCGCCCCGCTCGTCGAAACCGAGATCGGTCTCGGATTCGAGCCGGCGAGCTTTGCGGAACAAGTCCAAAAATGGACGAAGATTTTCGCCTGAAGCCGAGAGATGAGCCGCCTCTACACCCTTGCCGCCACGGCTTCGGACGTCGCCGATTATTTCGGCGCCGGCGGCTTTACCGATATTGCCGTTCCCTCGGAGACGATCGAGGCCCTCCCCGGCCTCGTCGTCCACGAAACGAACGGCCGGCGGCACCTTCGCCAGATGCTCTGGGGCTTCCCGCGCCTCACCCGCGAGATGCGGCTGCGCGGCGATCCGCCGGGCCGCATCGGCCTCGTCGCCGATCTCACCAACCCGATGTGGGAAGGTCTCGTCGTCGAGCCCAGATATCGCTGCCTCATTCCGCTGACGCACTTCGCGAACCCCAACGACTCTCCCGGCGAGAAAACCCGCAGCTGGTTCTCGGCCGAAGGCCAGCCGATCATGGCCTGGGCCGGCTTCGCCAAGAACACCCCCGAAATGGGTCCCGTTTACGCCGGCATGACGATGGACGCGAACGAACTCGTCCATCCCACGAACGACCGCATGCCCGTGCTCCTCATGCCCCATGAATATGAGCGCTGGCTCCACGGCTCGATCAAGGATGTCATCGGCTTCCAGTTTCGCCCACCCCCGCCCGCGGAAAACTTCGTTGTCGAACATACCGACGATCTCTGGCGCAGCGGGAAATTGCCCCCGAGCGCGCGGCCCCAGCAAGCGCTGCTCTAGCAGAGCGCCATTGCCGCCGCGCCCTTCCTTCCCGGCCCGATGCTGATAGACTGACGTCCATGTGCAATCTCTACACCGAGCGCAAAAGCGCGGCCGAGGTTGCGGCGCATTTCGGCGTCGACCTCCCCGTACCGGCGTTCAACAGCGCCGAGGATGTGTATCCCGGCTATTCGGGCATGGTCGTCCGCGAAGAGCAGGGAAAGCGCGTCCTGCGCTCGATGACCTGGGGTTTTCCGCGCCACTCCAAAAGCAAGAAGACAGGTCTGCCCAACAAGCCGATCCCGACGAACAACGCACGCGACGATCAGCTCTTCAATCCTTATGGCATGTGGAGCGAATGGTTCGCCCGGCCGGCGCATCGCTGCCTGATCCCCTTCACCGCCTTTGCCGAGGCCGTCGGTGAAAAAGGCGCAATGTCGAAGACCTGGATCAGCGTCAGCGATCAGCCGCTCGCAGCCTGGGCGGGACTCTGGCGCCCCACCGACGAATGGGGCGACGCCTATACCGGCGTCATGGTGGACGCGACCGAGGAACTGCTCGATATCCACGACCGCATGCCGGTGATCCTCCGTCCCGAGGATCATGAGACCTGGCTGCACGCGCCCGCCGAGAAAGCGTTCGAACTCGTGCGCAAATATCCTGGCGACCGCCTTATCGCCCAGCATAGCCGCGACCCATGGAGCAACCGCAGCAAGACCTTGCCTCAACCGCCCGTGATGCCGACCCTGCTCTGATGTTCACCGAGGAGCGCCATCTCTGGGCCTGCGCGCTCGCGGTCGAGAAGCAGCATGGAGCGGGCGCGCCGCGCTTCGTCGCAGCGCGCATCGGCGCGCTCGCACTCGTGGGCGATAGTGCGGGCGTCGAGCGCTGGAAAGCGATCGCGGCGAAACTCGACGCACTTGCAAGGGCATGAAACACGGCCCTGTCAGCAAAAGTGCCGCGGCGCAGCCCGATCTGTTCGGCCGCGCACTGCTTCCCGATCTCGAAGCGGCCGAAGCCTTCATCACGGAAGCCGAGGAAGCGGCGCTCATAGCTCATATCGCACATGCAGGGCTCGAGGCATTCAAATTCCAGCAATGGGAGGGCAAACGCCTCACCCGCTCGTTCGGATGGAGCTATGATTTTCAAACGGGTGTTTTCGCGCGCGCGGCGCCGATCCCCGACTGGCTCTTGCCCATGGCTGCTCGCGCCGAGCGTTTTGCAGGACTTCCGCCGGCCGCCCTCGCGCAGGCGTTGCTGATTTCATACGGCCCCGGGGCCGGCATCGGCTGGCACAAGGACCGGCCGGTCTTCGAACATGTCGTCGGTATTTCGCTGGGAGCAGAGGCGACGATGCGTTTCCGGCGCCGCAGGCACGACAAGTTTGACCGCTTCTCATTGCCGCTCGCGCCGCGCTCGATCTATCGTCTCGCTGGCGAAGCGCGGCACGATTGGGAGCATAGCATCGCGCCGATCGAGGAGGCGCGCTGGTCGATCACCTTCCGCAGCCTCGCGAGATGATCGCGATAGCGGAGGACGATGTTCGCTCCTATAGAAGCCGCCCGGTCGGCGAGGGGCCGACCGAATAAGGGAGATATTGAATGAACCATGCCGACCTTTCGGACGCAGTTGCGACGATGCTCGGAACCAGCAAGGCCGACGGCAAAAAGGCGGTCGACGCCGTGTTCGCCGCGATCGCCGACGCCGCCGCAAAGGGCGAAGAAGTTTCGGTGAACGGCTTCGGCAAGTTCAAGGTCAAGGAAAGCGCAGCCCGCGAGGGCCGCAACCCTTCAACCGGTGAGACCATCCAGATCGCAGCCTCGAAAAAGCTCGGCTTCGGAGCGGCTAAGGCCGTCAAGGATCGCCTCAACGGCTAAGACCCGACGTCAGGCGCCGAAGGTCACATGGCCTTCGGCGTCGATCGGCCAAGCCGGATTCCACGCGATTTCCCAAGCATGATCGTCGGGATCCGCGACATAGCCCCGATAGCCGCCATGCGGCGGCGCGTCGCCTGGCCGCAGCACCCGGCCGCCTGCAGCTTCCAACGCCGCGATCACCGCATCGACCTCTTCCGCCGTCCCGACATTATGCGCGAGCGCGAAGGCCCCCGGGCCGCCGAACGAGGTCCGCGTCATGTCTTCGGCGAGCTTTGCTTCAAGCCATGTGCCGAGGATGAGGCCATTCATCTGATAGAAGGCGATTTCCTCGTTCGCGAACACCGGCGTCCAGCCGAAGCCTTCGCTATAGAAGCGGCGGGACCGGACGAGATCCGCGATCCCGAGCGTCACGACTGCAATCTGCTGCTGCATGCATCGGTCTCCGATATAGGCTCTTTAACAACGGCAAGGGAGCCAGCCTTGTTCCCGCGATCGCGAAGTCCCTATGAATCGCCGAAGCCAGACATCAGCTCGCGCCGAACAATGGATCGCGAACCAACTTGTTGGAAAGTCGAGGACCCGACAGCAAGTCGGGCAAAGTTGATCGAGATCAATATCATATCACACGTCATTCGGAACAATTCCTTATAGGCGCGCGTTCGTTTACTGCCTCGTCTCTCCCCCTGGGTTCCCGGGAGACGAGGTTCCCTCCCCAGATAATATTGCTGCCAACGAAGAGGTTGAAAGCGCCCCGCGTCGCGGCCAGAAGCGCCCGATGAACCAGCGCCTCCTCTTTATAGCTGCTACTCTCCTTTCGCTCAGCGCTTGCGCGGGGGCCGAGCAAGCTTCTCAGCCCTTGTCGCCCTCTGTCCTGCAAGACCGGCCGCTCACCATTGCGAGCTGGAACCTCGAATTTCTTGCCGAGCGGAACGGCGACGGGTGTCAGCCGCGAACCGACGCCGACTATGCCGCCATGCGACAAATTGCCGACGGCCTCGACGCAGACGTGATCGCGTTTCAGGAAGCGGAGAGTGTTGCGGCGGCAGAGCGTGTGTTTGATCCCGCCCGCTATGCCATCGTCATGGAAGAGCGCGCCGGCGCACCGAGCGGGACCTGCGGCGGCGAGCACAAGTCGCAGCGCGTCATTCGCCAGGCAGTCGGTTTCGCGATCCGCAAGACTATCGCGTTCGACCGCCACGCCGATGTGACCAGCCTGATGCTCGGCAATCCGCAGCTGCGCTCGGGGGTCGACATAACCCTTCGACCGGTGGGCGCGAGACCCCTTCGCCTGCTTTCGATTCACCTCAAGTCGGGCTGCTTTGCCGGAGACACAGCCAAGGCGTGCCCGATCCTCGCAGAGCAGGTTCCCGCGCTCGAGGCGTGGATCGATGCGGCTGCCGAAGCGCCCGTGCGCTTCGCCGTGCTCGGCGACTGGAACCGCAGGCTTGGCCTTGAAGGCGACCGCGTCTGGTCCGAGATCGACGACGGTACACCGGCGAACGCAGACCTCCGGCTCGCCGATGCCGGGACGCGGCCGAAGTGCGATCCGCGCTACGACAGCTTCATCGATCATATCCTGCTCGACCGGCGCGCCGGCGCGGACATGCTAAGCTTTGCCGAGACGCTCTACGGGAAAGACGTTAAACATTATTCCGACCATTGTCCTGTATCGGTGGCGCTGGCGCGATGACGGGAAGAACCACCATGGACGAGGAACTTGTCGAAGCGCTTGAATTTCTGCTCGGCCGCGATGACGACGGAGCCTTGTTCGATCGCGAAGCGCCGGAAGGCGGATATCGCTCGCAAGGTCTCGAAAACGCGCTGAGGACGGTCCGCCGCAAGCTTCGCGCCCGAACGGATTGACCTTGGCCGCAATGCCGCTGGCCCGGAGGGCCGAAAACCGCACTCTTGCCGGAGCCGCAGCCGGGGCGGCGTGCGCGCGGGAGCGGCGGGCCGGACGGGGCGGAGCCGCGGCCGGAGCCGCGCGCAGCGCGGCTTGCCCGCCGTGACAGCGCGCGCCCGCACCGGCAAGAAGCGAGGCAAGTGTGCAGGCGCGGCCGGACATCCGTGCGCCCCCTGGCCGAGCCTGCGAGGCCAGAGCGCGCTCGACAGATGCCGCGCTCAACCTCGGCCGAAGCAATCTCCGATCACAGCTCTGACGATGGACAAGCGGTGCATTGAGCGAGAATGATCTGCCAGCGGTCACCCTGCTGCTTCCAGAGACGAAGATAGGAGAAGGTCCCGAAGAAGGCCGTGCCGCCATAGGTTCCGGCGACATCGGTCGTCACGACGACGCTCGCCAGGTCACCATAGGGCCGAACGAGACGGTCGCCCCGAAAATCGAGTGAACTCAAGTCGAGCAGTCCCGAACGATGCGCCGCGATATCGTCGTCACGCGATCGCCTCACACCCTGTTGGTCGACGAAGATCATATCGTCCGCAAGCAGCTGCTCCAGCGCTTCGGCATCGCCGGCCAGCATCGCCGTACGAAGCGCTTCCTCGCATGCCGCTATCGCTTCGATCACCTGCATCCATTTCGCTCCCTCGGGCCGAACCGCCGTCCTATCGATCGACGAGCAGGACTGGCAAATATTGAAAGACGATTCCGAGCCCGCCGAACGTCAGCGCCAGCATCGCGGCACGCCGCCGCCACCGGGCAAAGGGATCGCCGGGAGCTTCACGCGAAACCGCTATGAACATCCACGCCACAGCGCCGAGAAGGACCAAGGTACAAAGCGATGCCGCGAGGCGCACGCCGGTGCCGCTGCCCCCGAACTCGGCAAGGAGGTAGAGAAGGAAGAAATGCACGGTCCACAGGATGAGACCGCCCATGATGATGAGCCAGCTCTTCATCCGCCAACGCCGACCAGTCGCGAAACGAGAGCACCCGTCGCTCCTTGGGCCGCGGTGTAGACGAGAAAGAGCATAGTGAGGTCGATGCTGTTGTTTCTCGGCTGCGCGACAAGCCCCCGCACACCGCGCGCGGCGCAGTAGAGCGCCATCAGCATTGCGATCGCCGCCGCACAGGCCTGGAGAGCCAGCAGCGCATAGGCGACGGCCCCCTGCCCGCTCGCGGTCGGATCGAGCCCGGTGCCGGACCAGCTTGCGTAATCCAGACCGAGCGCCGCACTTGATGCCGCTGCGGAGAACAGAAGCGCCATCACCGACCAGAATGGCGAGCGTCGAAGGACCGAGCGCGCTGCGAGCGCGAACCCGATCGCTGCAGCGTAGAGCATGAGCATCAATATCGCCCCGCCAAGGGGCGGCGGCGGCCGCCAGAAGCCAGGCTGGTTCGAGGACAGGAAGGCAAGGCTGAACAGCGCCATGAGAAAGATCATGCCCATCACGACCAGCAGGATGATCATGGCCCACCAGCCATGGCTCGAGGGCCCGGTCACATAGGTCGGGACGCGAATGTCGGCGCCAATGTCGACGCCCTCGATTTCGATTGGCCGATCGGTTTCCCAAAGCCATCGCAGCACCGAGATCACCGCCAGCACGCCGCTGACCCATGCAAACAGATAGGCCTGCACCGTCAGCGCGAGAAAAAAGCCCGCGGTAAAGATCGCGGCGGCGAACGGCCATGGCGACGGCCCCGGCATGATTTGAAGATATTGGGGCTCGGCGAGCAGCGGGCTGGTGACGATTGTCTCGCGAAGGCCCGTCGCCGAGCGCGGCAGGAAATAGCGCCCCTTCTCGACCTCGTCGGCGAGCGCCGGATCGTCCCACAAGGGCTCGCGGCTCGTCACGACCGGGATCGTGCGCGTCGAGTATAGCTCGCTTGGGAGCCATTCGAGCGTGCCGCCGCCATAGACATTCCCGGCATTGCCCTCACCCGGCGCGAGCCGGAAATTGCGTGCCAGGTCGACAAGAAACAGGAGCACACCGAGCCCGAGCATGAAGGCGCCGACCGTCGAAATGAGATTGGGAAGTTCGAGACCCTGCCCCGGCAAATAGGTGTAGACGCGCCGCGGCATGCCCTGCAGCCCCGCCAGATGCATCGGCAGGAAGGCGACATTCATGCCGGTGAACATGAGGCCGAACACCCATTTGGCGAGCCGCTCCGACAGCGCGCGCCGGCTCACCATCGGGATCCAGTAATAGAAGGCGGCAAACAGCGGAAAGACCATGCCGCCGATCAGGACATAATGGAGGTGCGCGACGATGAAGTAGCTGTCGTGCGCCTGCCAGTCGAAAGGCACCATTGCCACCATCACCCCGGTCAATCCCCCGGTGACGAAAATGACGATGCTCCCCATCACGAAGAGGCCCGGAGCATTGAACTTCGGCTTCCCGATCGCGAGCGTTGCGATCCACGAAAAGACCTGGATGCCCGCCGGCACGCTGACGGCCATCGAAGCGGCGGAGAAGAAGCCCGTTGTCATCGGCGGCATGCCGGTGGTGAACATATGATGCGCCCATACGCCGAAGCTGATGAAACCCGTCGCGATCATCGCGAGCACGATCAGCCGGTAGCCGACGAGCCTCTCGCCCGCGACGGTCGCGACGATCATGCTCATCATCCCGGCCGCGGGAAGGAAGATGATATAGACTTCCGGGTGTCCGAAGAACCAGAAGAGATGCTGCCAGAGCAGAGGATCTCCGCCGCGCGTCGCGTCAAAAAAAGGCCAGTTGAACGCGCGCTCGATCTCGAGAAGCAGCGTGCCGAGAATGATGCTCGGAAAGGCGATCACGATCATCACTGCGAAGACGAGCATCGCCCAGGCGAAGATCGGCATCTTGTCGAGGCGCATGCCCGGCGCGCGCGTCCGCAGCACGCCGACGATGATCTCGATCGCCCCCGCGATCGCGCTGATCTCGATGAAGCCGATACCGAGCAGCCAGAAATCGGTGTTAATCCCCGGCGAATAGGCTTTGGACGTCAGCGGCGGATACATGAACCAGCCGCCGTCGGGCGCGAGCCCGACGAAGATCGAGGCGAAAAAGCAAAGTCCGCCGACGGCGTAGGCCCAGAAGGCATAGGCGGAAAGCCGCGGGAACGGCAGATCGCGCGCCGCGAGCATCTGCGGGAGCAGCAGCACGCCCGCCGCCTCGACCGCGGGCACCGCGAAGAGGAACATCATCACCGTGCCGTGCATGGTGAAGACCTGATTGTAGGTGCCCTGCGGCAATATTTCGAGCATCGGCGCGGCGAGCTGCGCGCGCATGAGCAGCGCGAGCACCCCCGCCATCAGGAAGAACAGGAAAGCGGTTCCGAGATAATAGATGCCGATATAATTATTGTTGACCGCGAACAGATATTCCCAGCCCTTGGGCTTGCACCAGATCCGGCGGAGTTCTTCCTCCTCTTCCTTCGGCCGCTCGTCCCTGGTCGGAAAGCGCTCATAAAGCGCGGGATCGAAACCCGTTTCCGATCTCATTTGAGCGCGACCAGATAGGCGGTGAGCGCCTGCAGCTCCTCGCCGCTGAACTGGTGATAGGCGGGCATGCGGTTCGCGGGCTTGATCGCCTGGCTGTCGGCGACCCAACCCGCCATCGTCCCCGGATTATTGGGCAATATGCCCGCACCAAGCGTCTTGCGCGAGCCGACATGGGTCAGATCGGGACCGGCTAGTCCGCGCGCCGACGTGCCGCGGATCGTGTGACAGGCGGCGCAGCCGCTCGACAGAAAAAGCGCGAGCCCCTCGTCGCCGGCGCCGCCAGCGGGGCGGCGCGAAGCCTGCCACCGCGCAAAGTCCGCCGGGCTGTGCGCCACGACCACAAACCCCATCAGCGCGTGCGGGCCGCCGCAATATTCGGCGCATTGCCCCTTGTAGACACCCGGCGCATCGGCCTCGATCAGCAGGCGATTGGTGCGCCCCGGGATCATGTCCATCTTGCCCCCGAGCCGCGGCACCCAGAAACTGTGGATGACGTCAGCTGCTTCGAGTTCGAGCAGCACGGGCTGCCCTACCGGAATGTGGAGCTCGTTCGCATCGCGCAGCGTCTCGCGGCCCTGCCCATCCTGATAATGGACGCGCCACCACCACATCTCACCGATGATCTTGACGCGCATGGCGCCCTCGGGAACGCGGGCCGCCGAAAGCGAACTGGTGAGCAACAGGCCCCATACGAGCAGACCCGTGAGCACGACCGAGGGGAAGGCAAATCCCAGGATCCAGATCGCCTTCTCGCCGCCGAGCCGGGTCTTGAGCCGTGGCGATCCGCGCATCGCAACCCAGAGCGCGGCAAGCACGATCGCCAAGATGACGGTGCCCCCGACAAGCAGTACCCAAGCAAGGAGGGTCACAGGCTCCGAATAGGGTCCGGCAGGATCGAGGACGGCTGGCGGCCACCCTTCGGAAGGCAGCGCTGGCTCAGTCATCGAGGCTCAGCAGCCAGGCGGCGATGTCGTCGGCCTCGGCTCTCTTCATCGGTATCGCGGGCATCGCGGTCCCCGGCACCATTGCCGGCGCGTCGGTGACGAAGGCGGCAAGTTGGGGCGCGCGATTGGGGAGGCGGCCAGCGATCAGCGGGCGGGCGCCGAAGCCCGCGAGCGGTGGTCCCACCCGCCCTTTCGGCCACGCGATCCCGGGCATATCATGGCAGGCGCCGCAACCGAGGCGCGCCGCTGCGTCGCGGCCGCGCGCGACGGCGTCCGTGTCGGCGGGCGCCGTTTCGACCGGCGCGGGCGCGCAGGCACCAAGCAGCATCAAGACCGAAATCGCAGCGCCCCCTTTCATAGCCGTTCACCGTCCTCGTTTCACTTTGGGAACCACCTCGCGCAGCCATTGGTTCCCGATGCGTGCGCAAAGCCCCGTTTCTCCTCCTCTTGCTTCTGCCAGCATGCCATGCGCCGGCACCGCCCGATCGGTTTCGCGCGACCGGAGAGACGATCGCCATGAGCGGCAGCGACGCGGGCGCCGAGGCGGCATGCTTCACCTGTCACGGACTGAAAGGCGAAGGCGACGGGCGCGACACACCGCGCCTCGCCGGGCTCGATGCGGGCTATCTCCACCGCCAGCTCGACGATTATGCGAACGGTCGCCGCGAGCATCCGGCGATGCGCGCAATCGCCCGCAAGCTCAGCGACAACGACCGCTCGAAAGTGTCGGCATTCTACGCAGCGCGGCAGCCGGTAGCCTGGCTTGTCGAAGCCGCATCTCCGGCGGGCGCCCGCCTCTACGACGAGGGCGATCCCGCGCGCGGGCTCCCGTCCTGCGCCTCGTGCCACGGTATTATCGGCGGGGGCGATGCCGCCAACCCGCCGCTTGCCGGTCAGCCCCCCGCCTATATCGCCGGTCAACTTCGCGCCTGGCGCGAGGCAAAACGCTACAATGACCCGCTGGGCGAGATGCGCCGCGTCAGCCGCCTGCTCTCGCCCGCCGAGCTTGCGGCGGTGTCCCGTCATGCGGCGTCGTTTCCGCTCCGTCCTCCGGAAGCTCGGGCAGCATCCCCCGCAATACATCGTGCCGATCCCAGAAATGATGTTTCAGAGCCGCGCCGACGTGCAACGGGATCATCGCGACAAGAAGAATGATCAGCAGCGCGTGGATGCCTTCCGCCCAGTCGAGAATCCACCATTGGAATCCCTTATCCAGACTGTCGAAGGGCATGTGCGGCCAGGGAAGGATCCCCGCGACTTCGAGCGGCTCGCCGCCGACCACCGACCACATCGCCCAGCCGGAGAGCGGAAGACCGAAAAAGCAGACGTAGAAGAGGATGTGCGTGACATAAGCCGCGACCGTCTGCCAGCCGAGGCGGTCGGCATCGTTGACCGGTCCCGGCACGATCATCCGCCAGATCGCGCGGAGCACGGCCAGCACGAGCATCAGCAGGCCGAGTTCGGCATGAACCCGAAACGCCTCCAGCTTGTCGCCGCCCGCATCGATGCGGCTCATTCGCCAGCCCCAGCCGAGCTGGAACAGGATGAGCGCAGCCATCGTCCAATGGAATATCTGACCCACAGGCGAATAGCGTCCGTCAGCGGCATAACGCGCCGCCCACGCCTTGATCGCCTCGATCACCCTGCCACCCGCGGAGGCTCGCCGAGGAGGTGCCAGCCCGTCCACAGCGCCGCGCCGAGGTAGAGAAGTGCGGCGGGCGCCCACATGATGAGACCCGCGAGTTGCTGATCTTCGAGCGGTCCCAAGCCCCATGCCATCGTCGTCGCAAGATGGGGCGCGTAAAGCGGTGTCCCCGCGAAGGTGATGAGCGCCCCGAGCAGACCCATCTGCACCATCATCGCAAGCAGGAGGCCGATCACGAGCGGCGGCGACGATGATCGGAGCGAAGCCCAGAATCCGATCGCGGTCGCGAGCAACGAAAGCTGCATCAACCAGAAGGCGCCGTCGCTCGCCAAAGCGAGAGCATAGGGCGCCGGCGCATGCCAAACCCAGAAGGCGAGGATGTGCGCGGCCGCCCATAGCAATGCACCGCCGCGCGGCGGAAGCCGCGGCAGGCCGAAGGCAAACAGCGGAGCCGCGACTGCGGTCAGGATGATATGATGCGCGACGCGCACCGAGAAGAGCGCGGACGAAAGAGCGCACAGCGGCGACACGAACAGCAGGACGATCAGGGCGAACCCGGCCCAGAAAGGGCCGCGGGCCTGCTGCCGCATCGCGATCAGCGCCGCAGCGACCAGCGCCGCCAGCAGCCAGGGATCGAGATTCGAGCGCGTCACCCAGTCTCCCGGGATCGGCGCGGGACCGCAATAGGGTATCGAGGCAGGATCCATCGAATTGCCAACGTCGCGCCCTGCGCGCGGGTTCCGGGAAACCATTGGGCGGTCGGCGCATTATCCAGACGGGGGCCTGCATGGAGATCAATATGGCAACGGCCCCATCGCCCCGCATCGACCCGCCTTATCGCCGACACGCCCCTCATCCGCTGCACACCATCCTCCTCGCATTCCCGGTCGCCCTGTTCAGCAGCGCGCTCCTTTCCGACATCACCTATCTCAACAGCGCCGAGATGCAGTGGAGCAATTTCTCGGCCTGGTTGATCACGGGCGGGCTGATATTCGGGGCTCCGGTGCTTCTGTGGTCCGCCATAGCCCTCTTCCGTGGCCGGAAGCGGCCCACGCGGACGCCCGCTTTCGCCTATTTCCTCCTGATCCTCGTCATGTGGATCGCGGGCCTCGTCAACGCCTTCAAGCATAGCCAGGATGCCTGGAGTTCGGTCGGCACGACCGGCGTGACACTCTCGGTCCTATCCACGCTTGCAGCGATCGCCGCCGCCTGGCTTCTCCACGCCGTAAAGGAGCCGCGCGCATGAACCGCCAGACCTCCCTCGGCCTCGTCGCCGCCGCGGCGCTAACGGCTGCGCTCTCCGGCTGCGGCAAAGGCGATGAAAAGCTCGACCAGACGGGTGCCAGCCCGAACCTGCCGAAGATCGACGAGACGCTCGTCCCGCCGATGAAGATCGCCAAGCCTGCAGGCTGGAACGGCGAGCTTCCGACCGTTCCAGCAGGTTTCACGATCACGCCAGTCGCCACCGACCTCAAGATTCCGCGCCAGATCCTCATCCTCCCCAATGGCGACATTCTCGTCGCCGAAGGGTCGGGCGGCCATGCACCGAAGCTCCGCCCGAAGGACGTGATTGCGGGTTATATCAAGAGCCTTGGCAAATCCTCGGTTAAGGGCGGCGACCGCATCACCTTGCTTCGCGATACGAACGGCGACGGCAAACCCGAACTGCGCACGAGCTTCATCGAGGATCTCGACGCGCCCTATGGCCTCGCGCTGGTCGGGAACAACCTCTACGTCGCCAACCAGGGCGCGCTGCTGCGCTTCGCCTATACGCCGGGCGCGACGAATATCGCCGGCAAGGGCGAGGAAGTGACCAAGCTCCCGGCAGCAATCAATCATCACTGGACGAAATCGCTCGCCGCGAGCGCGGACGGGACAAAGCTTTATGTCGGCATCGGCTCGAACAGCAACATCGGCGAGCGGGGGATGAGCGTTGAGGAAGATCGCGCGGTCGTCTGGGAAGTCGATGCCGCCACCGGCGCGAGCCGCATCTTCGTCTCGGGCATCCGCAACCCGACCGCCCTCGCCTTCGAGCCATCGTCGGACATCCTCTGGGCAGTAGTGAACGAACGCGACGAGCTTGGCGCCGAGCTGGTGCCCGATTATCTCACCTCGGTGCGCGAGGGTGCATTCTATGGCTGGCCCTACAGCTATTGGGGACGCCATCCCGACCCGCGCGTCCATCCGCAAAAGCCCGAGCTCGTCAAAACGGCAGTCACTCCCGATTATGCGCTCGGTTCGCATGTGGCGCCGCTCGGGCTGAGCTTTGCGACCGAAGGGGGTCTCCCGGGATATGAGACGGGCGCATTCGTCGGAGAACATGGCAGCTGGAACCGCCAGACTCTCGCCGGCTACAAGGTCAGCTTCGTCCCCTTCGCGAACGGTCGTCCTGCCGGCAAGCCGAAGGATTTCGTGACCGGCTTCATCAAGGACGGCAGGGCGCGCGGACGCCCGGTCGGCGTCACCTGGGACCCGGCGCGCGGTGCCCTCTGGATCGCCGACGACCTTTCCAACACGGTGTGGCGCGTCACCGGCCCCCGCGCACTCGCGATGCGATCGCCGGTCTCGTCGGCGGCGGGTCAGAAATGATCAGTTGGCGCCGCCAGGCTTGAAGCGGATCACGCGCCAGACATAATAAGCGAAGAGGGCTGCCATGATCGCGGTGCTCACCGGGCCGACCCACGTCTCGACGCCCTCGAAGCGCTCGGCGAGCAGATAGCCCGCGATCGCGAGCGCCGCGGTCCAGACGCCTGCGCCGAGCGCCGACAGCAAAAGGAAGCGCGTCGGCGGCATCGCGAAGATGCCGGCCGGAATCGAAATGAGGGTACGAAGTCCGGGAATGAGATGGGCGAGCGGCACCGCCCATGTGCCGTGGCGGCAGAACCAGCGTTCGATGCGCGCGACATCGTCGCCGCTGAGCGTGATCCAGCGCCCGTGACGATCGGCCCAGCGGCGAAGCCGCTCGTCGCCGATCCTGCGCGCGATCATGTACCAGAAGAGCGCTCCCAGAAGGGTCCCGGCCAGCCCTGCGGCGATCACCAGCGGCAGGCTGTAGCGCCCATCGGCGGCGCCGAAGCCCGCGAGCGGCATGATGACCTCCGAGGGGATCGGCGGGAAGACATTTTCGAGAAACATGAGAAGGACAATGCCGGCATAGCCCATCGTCTCGACGAGGTCCGTTATCCAGTCGGTCATGCGGCGGCTCCCCCATCGCAATTCCCTCGGACGATCCGCACCGGCACCGATTTGGCGGCGGGCACATGGCTCTCCTCGGCATGATGATCGAGCGGCATCAGCAGATTGCATTCGGGATAATAGGCGCCGAGGCAGCCGCGCGGGATCCCATAGGGGGTCGCGATCAGACCATAGCGCCGGCGTCGCCTGCCATCACCGGCGTCGCTCTCGAGCGCGACGATCTCGCCTTCGGCGATCCCGGCCTCCGCCATGTCCTCGGCGTTGATGAACACTATGTCGCGCGTCCCCTTCACGCCGCGAAAACGGTCGTGATAGCCGTAGATGGTGGTATTGAACTGGTCGTTCGACCGCAGCGTCGTCAGCCGGTACCGGCCCGGGACATCGGCAAAGCCTGCCGCGGACAGCCCGGAAGGCGCGTGGAATTCGGCCTTGCCGCTCTTCGTTTCCCAGACGCGTTCGGCGGCCTTGTTGCCCTTCCAGAAGCCGCCGCGAGTGAAGAGCCGCTTCTCATAATCGCCGAAAATGTCGGGATAGGTCTCCGAGATCGCCGCGCGGATGCGGCTGTAGTCCGCCACCCACGCGTCCCAGTCCAGCCGGGGATTGGGGGGCAGGATGCGCTTCGCGATTCCCGCGACGATCGCGGGTTCTGACAGGAGATGCGGGCTTGCGGGCGGCACCTTGCCCCGCGACCCATGAATGCAGCTCGTCGAATCCTCGACCGAGACGGCCTGTGGTCCGCTCGCCTGCAGGTCGCGCTCGATCCGGCCGAGGCACGGCAGCAGGAAAGCCTGCCTGCCCGGGAAGAGATGGTTGCGGTTGAGCTTCGTCGCAATCTGGACCGAGAGGTCGAGGCTGGGCCAGGCAGCTTCCATCGCTTCGGTTTCGGGTACGGCCCGCAGGAAATTGCCTCCCAGCCCGACAAAGGCCCGCACCGACCCGTCGATGATCCCGCGGCAGGTACCGACCGTATCGAGCCCCTTCTTGCGCGGCGCGGTGAAGCCATATTGCGCCTCGAGCCGCTCGACAGGCACGAGTTCGGTTTTTTCGGTGATGCCGACGGTGCGCTGCCCCTGCACGTTCGAATGTCCGCGCACCGGCGTCGGGCCGGCGCCGGGCTTTCCGATGTTGCCGCGCAGCAGCAGGAGATTGACGACCATGCGGACATTCTCGACGCCCTTCACATGCTGCGTCAGTCCCATGCCGTAGATCGCCATGACCGCGCCCGCGCCTGCATAGACACGCGCCGCCGCCTCGAGGTCGGCGCGCGGCAGACCGGTTTCGGCCTCGATGTCGCCCCACTCGGCTGCCCGCACCGCATCGGCGAATTCATCGAAGCCGACCGTATGGCCGGCAAGAAATGCATGATCGAGCACTTCGGGCTTGCCGGCGGCGCGTGCCTCTTCGTCCCACAACAATAGATACTTCGCGATCCCGATCATCGCCGCAATATCGCTGCCCGCGCGCAGCTGGTGATATTGGGTCGAGATGGACGTTTCCGTGAGGGTCAGCATCTCGAGAGGATTCTGCGGATCGGTGAAGCGCTCGAGGCCGCGCTCGCGCAAGGGGTTGAAGGTCACGATCTCGACCCCGCGCTTTCGGCAGGCGCGCAAATTATGGAGCATGCGCGGCGCATTCGAGCCGACATTCTGACCGAAGAAGAAGATCGCGTCGGTCTTATCGAAATCCTCGATCCGCGTCGTGCCGACCGGCACGCCAAGCGCTGCCTTCAACCCGACCGACGTCGATTCATGGCACATGTTCGAGCTGTCGGGCAGATTCTGGTTCCCGTACATCCGCGCCATGAGGCCATACATATAGGATGCTTCGAGACTGGTCCGGCCCGAGGAATAAAAGGCGACCGCGGCAGGGTCGAGCGGGCGCAGCGCGGCGCCAATCGCGTCGAAGGCCTCGTCCCAGCTGCAGGCTACATATTTGTCGGTTGCCGCATCATAGCGAAGCGGGTGCGTGAGCCGCCCCTGCTGCTCGAGATCGTAATCCGTCCAGCCGCGCAGCTCCGACAGGCTGTGCTTCTCGAAAAAGTCCGGCGTCGTGCGGCGTCGCGTCAGTTCCCAGGCGGTGGCTTTCGCGCCTTCTTCGCAGAATTCGGCGGGATGATGATCGGCGGGCTTGGGCCAGGCGCAGCTCACGCACATGAAGCCTTGCGGCTTGTTCTGGCGCAGCAGCTCCCGGTACCCGCGTGCGTCGATCCGCTCGCGGGTCAGGATATCGGCGAGCGAGCGGACCGATCCCCAGCCACCCGCGGGCCCGCCGAAGCTGTAGATATGAGGCCGGTCGCCGCGTTGCCCCATCGTCAGACCGTGACCCGCGATGGCTCATGATAGGGGCAGGCGTTGAACGCGGCGCGGAAGTCGGCGCTGTGCCGGTAGGTATCGCGCCGCGCGCGGTTGATGTTGCCGAGCGGACGGTGCGCCTCGAGCCCGGTCCAGACCGAGAAGCGCATCGCCTCGTCGACATGTGAAAGGCGGCCCGCCTCCCAGCTGTCCTGCGCACGGGCGCGAAGCAGCGCGACGCGGCGGAACGGAAAGGCCTCCTCGTCCCATTCGACCGACGCATCCTCGACCGGCTGCTTGGCCAGGTCATGGCAGAGCTGGACCCGAAATTCCCAGAGCGCCTCGAACTCCGAAAGTTCTCGGCGCAGTTCTTCGCGGATCGCATCCTCGCGCCCCGCGACGTCGATCGTCCGGCCGGTCAGCGCCGTCATTTCGGGCGCGAGCGGCGCGAGACTGAACTTTGCGATATAATCGCCGAAGCGGAAGGCGGTCGCCGAATAATAGGTTTCGCCGAGCGGCTCGCTATTGGGCGCACCCCCGAGCGTATCGACCGCGGCGGGTGCATCGAGACCGACCGCCGCATAGGCGTGATGCACGCCGCGGAGCGCCGCCGATACGACCTTCTTCGTTCCCTCAAGCCGGTCGGTGGTCTTGGCGAGCAGCCTGAGGTTCGCGAGGAATTTATCGGCGGTTTTCGCCTGGAAGATCGGGCCGTTGACGAGAATGAAATCCTGCGCACCGCCCTCGGCGCCGGCGAGCCGCGCGCCCTCGGCATCCTCGACCTTGATGGCGATACCGCGCGGCAGGCTGATCGCGTCGGGCAGGATATCGCCGGCATTGGTCGAGATACGGATCCAGGCGCGGTGCGAGCCCGGTGCTGCGAAGAGGCCTTGCGCCAGCTCCTCTGGAAGGCCTTCGTCAACGACGAACTCGGCTTCGAGGACCGCGTGGGCCTTCGCATGAACCGCGCGCACGGCGTGGCCATAATCTTCCGACGTCTTCTCGAGGATCGTATCGAAGGCCGCGTTGATGTCGGCGACCGTCTCTGCCTCGTCTGGTAAAGGGGTCTCCATAGCGGGGGTGTAACGCACAGGGCTGGACATTGTCGTTCTCCATATCCCCGCTCCGGCCGGCTGGCCGCCTGCAGTCAACGAGCGGTAAGCCGGATGGATGCCAGAGGTCCAAAAAAGGCCCGGACACCGGCCCTTCCCTCGCTTCGCTCGGATGCCCGCCGGCTGGCCGGGCGGGTGCCAGCGATGCGCGAGAGGCAACCGCCGGGCCAGCCGACCGTTTGCAGCCCATGGCCAAGTCCCTTGCCGTTCCCGCAGCCCGAAAAGGCATGCCCAGCCCCAAGCTGCGCAAGGCCGAGTTTCTCGCCCGTTATCTCGAACAGTTTCGCGACCAAGGCTTCGACGCGGTTCGCGGCGAACTCGACGGCATCGCGGCCATCGCCTGGGAGGCCTATCGCTGCGAGCGGAAGAGCCCGCAAACGCGAAAGGCCGGCAAGGGCTTTGCCGATCCCGACTATGATCTTTCGGTCGACTGGCTCGCAGCGCACGCCGCGGTCGAGGAAGCGCGCAAGACGCACGCCCGGAAAGATGGCCCGTGCCGCATCCTGATCGTCAACGGATCGGCGTGATCGGAGCATACATGTCCCGGAGAAATGTCGAAGAGCTGGCGGATTGCAGAGATCGCGAAACGCGTGCTGGATCAGAAGGACACCGAGGTCGAGATGCTCGACCTCAGCCGGCTGAATTCCGAATATGGCCGCAACATCCACCCCTGCAAGGCCTGTTACTCCACCGCCGCGGCGCTCTGCCATTTCCCGTGCAGCTGCTATCCCAATCATTCGCTCGGCCAGACGCAGGACTGGATGAACGATATTTATCCGATGTGGATGCGCGCGCACGGCGTCTTCCTGATCTCACCGGTCAACTGGTTCATGGCGAGCTCGCCGATCAAGCTGATGATGGACCGGATGGTGTGCATGGACGGCGCCAACCCCGACCCCTCGTCGACCCATGGCAAGGAGGCGGGGGAAGCGAAGGCACTCGAACTCGCCGGCTGGGACTATCACCGCGAACTGGAAGGGCGACTGTTCGCCGTCGTCGTGCACGGCGATGTCGAGGGCGCCGAGAATGTCCGCCGTTCGCTCTCCGACTGGATGACGTCGATCCATATGGTGCCCGCGGGACCGCGCGCCGAGCTCGATCGCTACATCGGCTATTTCGAATCCTATGCGACGAGCCACGAGGCTTTCGACAAGGACAAGGCGGTGCAGGCCGAGGTCCGGAATGCCGCGCTGACGCTGATCGAGGCGGTGCGCGCCAAGCGAGCCGGCACGCAGGTTGCGGCAGGAACAAAGCTGAAGCAGCCGCGCGACAAGTGAAGCGGCGCCCCGGCGCCCTGCGCCGGATCTGCCCCTCTCGGCACGGCCCCTTTCCGGCCCTTCCCGCACCGCGCTGCAACCAGCCGCCAACGCAGGTGTTTGTTTCGCATAAGAAACAAGGAGCATGTTCCCATGTCGCACAAGAAAATCTCCCTTCTCGCTGCAAGCGCGATGCTCGCGCTATCGCTTCCCGCCGCTGCGCAAACGGGCAGCGAGCAATCGCAGGATGCGCAGGAAAATCGCGTTGGTGCGATCATCGGCGCGCTGTTCGGCGACCGCCTCGGCGCCTCGACTTCAATCGAGCGGCAATGGGCCGCGGGACGCAAGCCGCTTGCTACCCAGCAGAGCCAGTTCAACAGCCGCATCGACGCCGACGTCCGGTCGGGCGCGCTAACCAGCAGCAACGGCTCGCGCATGAAGAGCGAATATGGCGAGCTCGTCGCGCTCGAGGCGCGTTTCGCGGCCGATGGCCGTTTCACGACGCAGGAACGCACCGAGCTCGGCGATCGATACGGCGCGCTGACACAGGCGTTGTCTGAAGGCGGTTATGGTGACGATGAGCAAGATAACCGCAGCGTCGCCGATGGACGCGCCGAATTCGAACGCCGCGTCGATGCGGCCGTTTCGGCGCGGCGCCTCAGCCGAACGCAGGCGAGCACGCTCAAGCGCGACTATGCCGCGCTGATCCAGACCGAAGCCAGCTACGCGCGCGACGGCCTCAGCAGCCGCGAACGCGACGATCTCGATGCGCGCCTCGATGCGCTCGACGCGCGCGTCGGAGATACAGCCTATGGCGGCAATCCGGTCCTCGACAACCGCACGCGGCTCGCGAACGTCGAGCGCGCGCTCTCGGGCAGCGGTATCGGGTCGGCGGCGCAAGCGCAGATCCGCGTCGAGCTCGGCGATCTCACGCGGCTGGAGGCGGCTTATGCGAGGACATCGCCGAGCAGCGACGACCGGGCCTATATCGAGCGGCGTATATCCGACCTCGAAACGCGCGCTCGCGTACGGCGCTAGTCGCGCCGCGCCGAGGCGGCCATGGACGATGGGAACGCGTCCCGGGAACGTGAGACTTCGCCGGGCGTAGCTGTTCCATGACGCCTCGCATCGCCCGCCCATCGACCTGTAATGCAACTGCCTTCGGTTGTGCAGTCAGCGCGATCGTCGGCCGATGGTAGGCCAACCGCAGGCCGGAGAATCTCGCTCGCCGGCGCATCACATCAAGGCGAACATCGTGCTCTACGGAGCGCTTTTCGCCAATCTCGGTATTGCCGTCGCCAAATTCGTCGCGGCGGCGATCAGCGGCTCCTCGTCGATGCTATCGGAAGGGGTACATTCGCTCGTCGACAGCGGCAACCAGATGTTACTTCTCTACGGCCAGGCGAAGGCGAAGCGCCCGGCCGACAATCGCCATCCCTTCGGTTACGGCCGCGAGCTCTATTTCTGGGCGTTCGTGGTCGCGATCCTCATCTTCGCCGTCGGCGCCGGAATTTCGATTTATGAGGGCTGGATCCACTACCGCGATCCCGAGCCGCTGCGCGATCCCACGATCAACTATGTCGTGCTCGCCATTGCCTTCCTGCTCGAGGGAGCGTCGTGGACGATCGCGGTGCGCGAATTCAACGCCGGGCGGCGCGGCCTCGGCTGGTGGACCGCCGTGCGACGATCGAAGGATCCGGCAGGCTTCATCGTGTTGTTCGAGGACAGCGCCGCGCTCGCCGGGCTCGCGATCGCCGCGGGCGGCATCTGGCTGAGCCATGCGACCGGCGACCCCCGGATCGACGGGATCGCCTCGATGGCGATCGGCGCAATCCTCGCGGCGGTCGCGATCCTTCTCGCCCGGGAAGCGAAGGAGCTGCTGATCGGCGAAGCGGCGGATCCCGAACTGATCACGCGCATCTGGGCAATCGTCGAGCGGCACCCTGAAATTACCGCCGTCAATCATGTGCGGACGATCCACACCGCGCCCAATTCGATCTTCGTTGCGGTGAGCGCCGACTTCGAGGATCATCTCGCCATGGGCGAGGCCGAGACGCTGGTCGAGGCCATCGAGACCGAGCTCAAGGCGGCGTCGAGCGATATCAGCTCGATCTATATCCGGCCTGAAAAGCAGTGCGATGCGCTCGTCCAGCCTCGCCCGTCTGCGGCGCCCGATCCCGCGTCGCGGCCTCCCGGCAAAAGCTAGGCTTTCAGCTCGCCGGGTCGCAACTGGATCCTGATGACCGCGCTTGTTCCCGGCATGTCGCGCGAGGCATCGACCGCGCCGTAAGTCACGCCGGCCTTGTGGGTCCGCGCCAGCGCTTCGATGAGGCGCGTGCCGAGACCTGTGCCGCGCGCCGTCCCGTCCGCCGGCATCCCGGCGCCGTCGTCGACAACCGCGAGTTCGAGCGATGTCTCGTCGGCCCGGCGAAGCGATATCCGGATCTCGCCATCATGGCTGTCGCCATAGGCATATTTGCAGGCGTTGCTAACCCATTCATTGGCAATCATGCCAAGCGCCACCGCCTTGTCGGTGGCGACACGCATGGGCTCCACGTTCGCGATCACGCGCCGCGCCGCGACCCCCGTCGACCAGGTCGCCGTGAGATCTTCGGCGAGGCCTCCGAGATAATCGTCCATGGCCACATATTCGACATCGTCGGTCGTATAGAGGCGCCGGTTGACTTGCGCGACCGTTGCGATCCGTTGCTGCGTCTTCTGCAGCGCCTCGCGGGCTGCGGGATCGGCGAGCGTCTTCGTCTGGAGGGCCACGAAAGACATCACCATCTGGAGATTGTTCGCGACGCGGTGGTTCACTTCCTTGAGCAGCGCCTCGAGCCGGGCATTGGTCGCGCGAAGCTCGGTTTCCGCCTCCGCCCGAGCGCGGCGAAGCTGCGCGCGTTCGAGCACCTGCTCGAAACTGGAAGCCAAGAGATCGAAGAAATCCTCGCCGACCGACTTCACCACATAATCGTCGGCGCCCGACTTCAGCGCCGCAACGGCGATGCGGCTTTCCTCGGAACCTGTCACATAGACGACGGGCGGGCAGTCACTGAGTGCGCGAAGGGCCTCGAGCGTCGCAAGGCCGTCCTGACCGGGCATATAATGATCGACGGCAATAAGATCGAAGACAGTGACCTTCGCCATATCGACGCCCTCGGCGCCGCTCGCCGCGAGGCTGACCTCATAGCCTTTTCGGCCAAGCGCGCGCGACGCAAGCCGCCGCATGCCATCGTCGTCATCGATATAAAGGATGTGGGCCAGGGCGGATCTCAAACCGGATCCGGATCGGGAACCTGGATCACCGACAGGAAGAGACCGAGCTGGCGGATGGCGTCTGCGAAATTCTCGTAATTCACCGGCTTGGTGATGTAGACGTTGCAGCCGAGATCATAGCAGCGCTGGATCTCGACCTTGTCGTCGGTGGTCGTGAGCACGACGACGGGGGTGCGGCGGAGCGGACTGCTGTCGGCCTTCAGCTTGGCGAGAATGTCGGTCCCGCTCATGTCGGGCAGATTGAGGTCGAGCAGCACGAGCGCGGGGCCGTTGCGTACCGGGCCGTCCGCTGCATCGTAGAGGAAGTCGAGCGCCGAGGTACCGTCGAGGAAGTGATGGATCTTGTTCGAGATGCCGGCGCGCCGGATATTCTTCTCGATGAGGCGCGCATGCCCCTCGTCGTCCTCGATCATCACGATGTTGACGGGCAGTTGGTCAGGCATCTTCTTCTCCGTTTTGCCACACGAGGGGCAGGATCAGCCGAAAGGTGGAACCCGTGCCGAGTTCGGACTGGATTTCGATATTACCGCCGAGGCGATAGGCAAGCGCGCGGGCGTGGGCAAGGCCGATCCCCTCGCCCTGCTGGTCCTGGACACCGGACCTCCGGAAGAGGTCGAACACGCGTTCGTGATCGCGGGGCTCGATGCCCCGACCATTGTCGGCGACCGAGACCCATGCGCGCCCGAGATCCGTTCCGCCGTCGACCCGGATGATACCGGCCCGCCCCGGCTGCAGATATTTGAGGGCATTCTCGATGAGGTTCGAGAGGATCTGCTCGACCGCGACCCGGTCGTTGATCACGGTCGGCAGGTCAGACACCTCGACCGTCGTACCGGTCTCGTCGATGCGGTGCTGGAGGCTGCCGACGATCGCGCCTACGACGTCGCCGAGCGCAAGCGTTTCGGGTGCGAGCGTACGGCGTCCCTGGCGCGAGAGATTGAGGATCGCGTTGATCAGCCGGTCCATCTTCTGCGTCGACGTACGGATGAAGCCGATCGATTCCGGCAGATCTTCCTTGATCGCGAGCCGGGTCGCGGCGTCGGGTGCCTGCCAGCCGTGCGTGTCCCCCTGATCGAGATAGCCCGAGATCGCCTTGCGCGCGGTTTCGAGTTCGGCGGTGAAGCCCATCACATTGACCAGCGGCGAGCGCAGATCGTGCGACACGATATAGGCGAAGCGCTGGATCTCGGCGTTGGCGCGCTTGAGCTCGCCCGTCCGCGCATCGACCAGCTCCTCGAGCCCTTCGTTGAGGCGGCGCAGTTCCGCCCGCGAGACCCGGAGCTCGACGAGATTGTTGCGGACGAGCAGCAATGTCGCGGCGGCGACAACCAGCAGGAGAATGCCGGTGCCGATCAGCGTCAGGGTGAACAGCGATTGCGTGCGCTGCTGCCGCGCTTCGCGATCCTTGAGGAGGGCGAGTTCGCCCTCGAGCATCGTCTCGACGAGCGCGCGCGCGGCACGCACCTCGAGCACCCCCTTGTCGTTCGCGAAGTCGGCGATCAGCGCCGCGCGGTCTGCGCCGCGCAGGCCGAGTGTCGCCCGGTAATGGCGGCCATAGGCGTCGAGATGCGCGCGAAGCCTGGCGGCGCGGCCGCGCTGGTTCGGATTGTCGCTGATCAGCGCCTCAAGCGATGCGAGCTGGGCGCGCGACCGGCCCTCTGCTTCGTCCATGATCGTCGCGAACGCCGGGTTCTGCGTCAGGATCAGCCCGCGGCGCGCCGTCTCCATCCGTTCGGTCGCGCTTGCGAAGGCCCCGAGATTGGCTTCGACCGCGAGCGTATGCGCGACCATGCGGGCGTCGGCCTCATTCTGGCGTTGCACATAAAATGCTGTCGATGCCGCAGCGAGCAGCGCAGCAAATCCGATCGTCAGGAGAATGATGATCAGGCGGCTCGCCCGCGTGTCGCGGCCGAGCGACGAGATCCTGGCCGATTCCATGTAAATGCCCCTCGGCCGGTCGATCTGTGTCCGCTGTGCATGCACTGCAGAGCCCGTCGTGGCAAGCAGCAGCGCCGGCTCATCGAGCCCTTAACGCGCCGCGTTCGATCACGGATTAACATGGATCAATATGATTCTGGATGAGTGTCGCAGATACGGGCGCGTAGGTGCGACACAGCAACGCCGATCACCGGAATGCCCCGGACAGTCGAACGTTCTTAGCCGCGCCACGGGTGCCTCGAAGCTGTTGACAGGGAATATATGCCCAAGAGGATATTGGTCGTCGAAGATGATCCACTTGTCGCCATGATGCTCGAAGATGCGTTGGAGGCGCTGGGGCACGATATCGTCGGCGACGCTGGCGATATCGCATCGGCGCTCGGGCATATCGCGAAGGGCGAATTCGACGCCGCGATCGTCGACGTATACCTCGAATCCGGCTTGCCGTGCGATGCGGTAGCAGAGGCTCTTGCGGCGCGGTCGATCCCTTTCCTCGTCGCGACGGGCGGTTTCGTCGGTCAGCCAGGCCCCTGTTGGAGCGGCAGGCCGATCCTTGCGAAGCCTTTCACGATCGATAGCCTCGAAGCCGCGCTCGCCAGCCTCGCACAAGAATAAGGCGAGCGCGCGCCGCCGATCAGAGTCCGGCCTTCTCAAGGGCGGCGGCGACCTCATGGTCGAGCCCATCATACCCTTTTGGAGACATGCGGTTGAGCAATGTCTGTATCCGCTTCAGGGCGACCTGCAGGGCCTTGTGGCGCACCTCGCGCTCGCGGTTCGTCCGCCAGGATCGGCTCTCGCCAAGCAGCGCGGCCCATTTCGCCTCTTCAGCGGCAAGTAGGGCGAGGGCAAGCCGCAGACCGTCGCGTTGTCCGCGGGCATTATCGTCACTCATCGAAGCCTCCCCACGTCACCGGCAATCGCAACGAAAGGGCTTGCGCCAGACGTCTTCCCGCTCGCGGCTCCATCTCCGGGAGGAACCTTTGCCGCGCACGCGGGCTGTTTTGCGGAAAGGAGAGAGATCATGAAGGAAGAACCCAAGAAAGGCGACGAGGTGACCTGGAAGAGCCACGGCGGACGCGCCGAGTGCAAGGTCGTGAAAAAAGTGACGAAAGCGATGGACATCAACGGTCATCATGTCGCGGCATCGCCGGAAAACCCCGAATATCTCGTAGAAACGGCCGAAGGCAAGCGAGCGGCCCACCTAGCCGGCGCCTTGAAACGAAAAGAGCCGCGTTAAGGGCGGCTGCCGAACTCGGCCCCGCCCCGGCCTCTGGTCTCGCCCGCCGAAGCGCCTGCGATCCTCGTTCACGAGGCCGCATCGATCATGATCTGCAGTGCTGCGGCGACCGCCTGATCGAGAACATTGCGGCGGCCGATATCGCCGAAATGAAAATTCTCGACATGTACCGCGTCGGCAGTGGCCACACCGATGTAGACCAGTCCGACTTCCTCACGACCTTCGCGAGGCCCGCAAAACCCCGTGATCGCAACGGCGATATCAGCGCAGCTTTTGCCGAGGGCGCCCGTCGCCATCGCGGCCGCGACCTCGGGATTGACCGCCCCGCCCCGTTCGGCGTCTTTCCGAAGGACACCGAGCATCTCGCATTTGGCGTCGATCGAATAAGCGACGAAGCCGCGCTCGAGATGGGCGCCGAGCGCGGCGTCGGCGGCGAAGATGGCTGCGAGCTGGCCGCCGGTGCAGCTTTCGGCTGTCACGAACCGCAGCGACTTCCCGGCGAGATGCCGGGCCAGCTTGCGCGTCCGCCGTTCGATCAGCGTCGCCGCGCTCACCCTACATGGTGGCGAGTTCGGCGGGCGGCAGCCCTGCAGTCTCGGCCTGGCGCTTCAGCTCTTCCTTCCGGGCGAGCATCCTCTCGCCGAGCGCGTCGAGGTCGACATCGGCGGCACGCGCCTGCTGGAACATATTGTCGTGCTGCTTTTCCTCTTCTTTCACATGGTGCTTGATCTCTTCAGATAGCACCGCGACCTTTGCCTCGAAAAATTCGTCGGCGGGTCCCGAGGCGACGATGTCGTTGATCAGGATCTTGGCGCCGTCATGCTCGACATAGGCTTCCTTCAGCAGGTCGTCGTCGATCTTTCCCTTGAGCGCCGGGTAGAAGACCTCTTCCTCGATCTGCGCGTGAATCTTGAGCTCGGTGCAGATCCGGTCGGCGATCTTCGCCTTGCGGTCGCTCCCGCGGGCTTTCTCGAATTCCTCGAACAGGGCTTCGACCGCCCGGTGATCGGCTGCAAGGATATGGGTGGCGTCGGTGTCGATTTCGGTCGGTTTCATGGCAGTCTCCATCGTCATGCCCCGCGCCTGTTCAGCGCGCGGCGGACCCGAAAGTTGCGATCGACTGATTCACACCGCGCCATCCTCGGCATCGCGCTGTCGGGCTGTGCCGTCCGAGCGCTTGATGAAGCTGATCTTGCCTTGCGGTTCGAGGATCGCCCATTCGACGTCGGAGAGGTGGGCGATGCCTGCAAGCCGCATCTCGGATTCTATTTCGTCGGTGGTGAGCCGGTCGCGGCGAAGATTGTCGCGGATGATGTCGCCCTGCTTCACAACGACGCGCGGGTGGCCCTCGAGCAGATTCTTGAGCCGCGGAAAGAGATAGGTCGTCCAGCTCAGCGTAAGCGCCCAGAAGGCGAAGGTCACGATCGCGAGCAACGCGCCGGTCAGGCTGAAATCATTATGGGTGACGCCTTGCTGAATGAGGTCGCCCATGACGACGAGCAGAACCAGTTCGAACGGCGTCATCTGTCCGAGTTCGCGTTTTCCCATGAGACGGAGCAGCGCATAGAGCAGGAAAAACATCACACTCGCGCGAAGGACGATATCCATCAGGGCAGGACCTTGATCTGGAGCGGCATGCTGCCAAGCCGCCGTTCGCCGTCGAACAGCGCAATATCGCCCTTGGTTCCTGCGAAGAGCGGCGGGTTGATTTGCCCGTCGATCTTGACGACGAGCGTCTCGCCGGCGCGAAGCTCCCCATAGGAGAAACGATAGGCGCCGTCCTTGTAGCTTTCCTCGGCGGCGGCGGGGATCATCGTGTTGATCGTCATGTCGGTCCAGAGCGGCGGCGAGACCGCAACCACGGCGTCGGAAACGTCGCGGGTCGCCTCGATACGAATGCGCGTTTCAAAAAATTCGCCGTTGCGAATGACCGAGGGCGTCTTCACCTCGAGCCGCGCTGCTCCAAAATCTTTGCTGCGTAGCGGACTCGGCTGTCCGCCGACGAGGCCCGACAGCGCGACGGCGACGACGGCTGCCAGCAGGACGAAGGAGACGGGGCTAGCGTGGCGGTGCCAGCGCTGTCCGGAGATCATCTTCTCGCTGATTCCGTCGGGGCGACGGCTGTGGGCGGTAGCCGCGTCGCCCCCCGACCCACCTGAACCCGCCGTCAAGCTAGGGGCTCCGGCCACGGCCGCGCGAGATAGGTACGAACCGCATCGGCGCGATCGCCGACTGCCGCGACCGCGATCAATATCTCGGACTGACTGACGCCCACTATGCGCGCCCAGGCGAGCATCGCGTCGGGCGCGCTTCGATCGATGCGGCCACATTCGAACTGTTGGTGAGGCATGACCGTCTCCCGTCGATGATGACGGGCGAACGCTTACACGGTACGAAAGTTGCGGACGCGGCGACGTTCGCCGCGGGGCGAACGAAGGTTCGCAGGCGATGTTTAGTCGATCGCCGAAGATCCCCCTCCTTCTCTATCACGTCCTCTACCACGCGCGCCGCGAAACGCCGCGATGCGGCCAAAGTTGCGCACGGCGATGAAGATAAATCCGGGCGATCGCAGGCAACTTTCGTCTACGCCCAAGGGTTTCTCGAGCCAGAACCCACAGCCAATGGAGATGATCATGAGCGTCAAGGGACAGATCAAGGAAGCTGCCGGCTATGTGAAGGAAGAAGCCTTCGAAAACGGCGACAGCCCCGAGGCCAAGCGCAAGGCGCAGGAAGGCCGCGACCTTCGCAACGAAGGCCGCATCGAAGACGGCAAGCCGCCGAAGACGGGTACTCCCGGCACCGAAGACTAATCCTCCCAGCCAGTTGATGGCCCCCTTCGGGTCCGCGCATGCGGACCCCTTTTTTTGCCCGGCGTCCTCGATCACCTCCCGGAGGAGAATTCGCATTGACCCAGAGCAAGTCGGCCGAACTTCTGCGCGGCCGGGGCATTGTCGCAATATGACACCCCGCATAGCCTTTGTCGGTGCCGGCCCGACCACGCTCTACACTTTGCATGCGCTTCTCGCCCAGAACCCCCCGCCCTTCCGTCTTGCCGTGTATGAAGCGCAAGCGAGCGCGGGGCGCGGAACACCCTATCGGCCGGGCTGGAACGACCCTGCCATGTTGGCGAATATCGCCAGCATCGAAATTCCGCCGCTTGCCGAGACGCTCTGCGACTGGCTGATACGCCAGCCACCGGAGCGCCTAGCCGATCTCGGCATCGATCCTGATGCGATCGGCGAGCGGACTTTCTATCCGCGCGTCGCGCTCGGCGAATATTTCCGCGACCAGTTCGAAGCCGTTATCGACCTGGCACGCGCGCGCGGGATCGAGGTCGAGCTGCGTACGCGCTGCCGCGTCGAGGACGCCGTCAGCACACCCGGCGCGATGGTACTCAAGATCCGCACGCGATCGGGCGAACTCGCCGACGAGGCTTTCGACCATGTCGTCCTCGCGACGGGCCACCAATGGCCCGCCGAGCCCGAGGTTCGCCCGGGCTATTTCCTCAGCCCCTGGCCCGCCTCGGCTCTGGCCGCGGTGCCGCCCTGCGACATCGGCATTCGCGGCAGCTCGCTCACGGCCATCGACGCCTGTATCGCGCTCGCCGGCATCCATGGCTCGTTCGACGAGACCGAGGACGGCGAGACGCACTATCGTCCGGCACCCGCCACCGACGCGTTCCACATGACGATGATGTCGAGGAAGGGTCTGCTCCCCGAAGCCGATTTTTATGCGCCGCTGCCCTACGAGCCGCTCGCAATCTGTACCGAGGAGGCAATCACGCGTCTTGTCGCGAGCCAAGACGACCAGCTGCTCGACGCTGCCTTCGAACTGTTCAAGGCGGAGCTTGCCGCTGCCGATCCGGCCTATGCCGCGGGCATCGGCTTGCAAGGCCTCGACCTCGAGGGCTTCTGCGAGGCCTATTTCGCGCGGCGCGCGGCGACCGGCCCGTTCGAGTGGGCCGAGGCCAACCTTGCCGAAGCGAAGCGTCATTATGCCGCGAGGCACACCGTCGCCTGGCGCTACGCAATCCTGCGCATGCACGAAACTCTCGCGCTTCTCGCGCCGCATCTCGATGCCGCCGACTACCGCCGCTTCGTCCGCCATTTCAAGCCGGTGTTCGTCGACGATTATGCCACCGTTCCCCACAAATCGATCCGGCGATTGATCGCGCTCCACCGTGCCGGGAAGCTCGATGTCACGGCGATCGGCGACGACTACCGCATCGACACGAGCGGCAAAGAGGCAGGCGCGACGCTGGTCCTGGACGGAGAGCACCGGCACTTTCCGGTTTTCATCGAGGCGATGGGTCAGCGCCCGCTCGGCGCCGCCGCCTTCCCATTCCCCTCGCTCCGCCGACAGGGGATCGTGAGCGATGCAGCGCCTGGTGCCGGCAAGGGGGACGTGCGCGGCATCGCGATCGACGAAGCGTTCCACCCGCTTGCGGACGATATCCCGGAAGCCCGCCTCTTCTGCCTCAGCTTGCCTTTTCTCCTCGGCCGCCACCCTTTCATCCAGGGAATCACTAGCTCGCACGAAATGGGCCTGATCGTCGGCGAACAGCTTGCCGCGGCGATTGGTGGAGCGAGTGCTGAAGAGAAAGCGGCATGAAGCTCTTCGCCATCTATATCGGCGGCGAGATGGCTGGCGCTAATATCGAACTGCACGACATGCGCTTCGTCGCCGCGCCCACGATCACCGACACTTATGACGCGCTCCGCCGCCAATGGTGGGGCACGCCGGGCAGCCTCCATATCGACTGTTGGGCCGAGATCGATCACGCCGATGGCTATGACATCGTCCTGAAGCCCGAGCCTTTCGAGGGTCCGGAACGGCTCTATTATGTCAATCTCGGCGGCTACGTACCGGGCGAATTTCTCGACCGCCACCGCAATCTCTTCATCGTCGCGGACAGGCTCGCGCGGGCGAAGTCACGCGCGCTCGCCTCGGTGCGGCAGTGGCTGCAGCCGCACCGCGACGAGATGTACGAGGCCGAGCAGGCCTTTGCGCTCGATGCGGTCGCCGCCGAAGCCCAGCTCCACATCCATCTCGTTCCCGCCCCGCGGCGCGAGCTCGCGATCACCTGCGAATATCGTCCGATCCGCGCGCCGCAGCGGCAAAGCCGGACCGCCGCGTCCGGTCCCTGACCCGAGGCACAAGGCGCAGCGCCCCGCCGCAACTCCCTCCTTCGCGGCGCATTGATGCAGACATAACGCTCAAGAGAAAAGGCTCCTCCCATGACCATGACGATCGAACAGCTCTCCGAAAAGATGAAGGATATCGACTTCGCGATGCTCGCGACGCATACTGCGGGCGGCGCCATCGGGACGCGGCCGATGAGCAACAATCGCGAGGTCGATTATGACGGCGATGCGTGGTTCTTTACCGACGAGACGGCGCTTATGGTGGCCGATATCGCCGCCAACCCGAACGTCAATCTGAGCTACCAGGGCAAGTCCGGGCTACTCGGCATGCGTCCCTTCTTTCTCGCGGTCGAGGGTCATGCCGCGCTGATCCGCGACAAGGCCCAGTTCGCCGAACATTGGACGAAGGGCCTCGAACGCTGGTGGCCGGACGGGATCGAGACGCCCGGAATCGTCCTCATCAAGGTGTCGGGCACCCGCGCGCATTATTGGGACGGCGAGGACGAGGGCGAACTGTCGCTGTGACATGGCGCGGGAAGCGGTCCCGCGCCGCTTCCCCCTCCCCGGTCGGGCAGCCGGCGCCACTACGCCGCTGAGCCGTCCGCACCGTCCCCGCCAATCGCGCCCCGAGAAAGGCTCGTCCATGCCGAATCTGTCCGATAGCGACCCTGCAACCCCCGAAGACTTTGCTCTCGAAGGGGGCTGTGCTTGCGGGGCGGTTCGATACCGCCTCGAAGAGAGGCCCTATGACACCGGATGGTGCCACTGCCGCGTCTGCCAGCATGTCTCGGGTTCGGGAGGCATGGTCTTCACGACGGTGCATCTGGACCGGTACCGTATCCTCGCTGGCGAGGAGCATATCGGACACTTCGCATCGACGAGCTTCGGGACGCGCAGCTTCTGCCGGATGTGCGGCTCGCCGCTGACGATCCATGTGCGCCATCAGGCCGACGAGATCGATATCGCCGCGGGCACGCTCGACGATCCCGAAGAAATTGCGCCAGCCTTCCATCTCTATACTGCCGAGGCGCCGAGCTGGATGCCGATGGTGGCATTCCTTCCGCGCTACAAGGCCCTCCGGCCGAAGACGCGCGGGCTCGACGAGGGCGTGACGGAGGCGGGCTGAAGCACCTTGGAAAATCGAGGTGAACGCGATCGCGTGAGTGCTCCGCCTCGAACCAAGAGAGCGATAAACGGCAAAAGGGCTCCGCCGATCGGCGAAGCCCTTCGTCGCTCTCTAATCCGGACCGGCGGGAGCCCCCCCGCTCCCGGCCCGGACGAGAATCAGGCATGCGCCTTAGGCGAGCAGAATCTGGCCGACCTTGATCCATGTTTCCCAAGTTGGCGATTGCCGAGACGAGCCGTTCGCTCTTCCCCACGCAGACAGTTACGTCACCGCGCAGGTGAGGGATCGGCTCGACAGCTGCCCGCCGCGTCGGGGTCGGGCGCAACCGCTTGTCGAGCGGAGCGTTTCCGAACCAGATCGCGACGAAACCGAGCGTCGAACGGACGCTTGCTCCATCATTGAAAGGACCGATCATGCGCATCCTTCTGCTAGCTGCCTGCTCCGCACTTCTTCTCGCAGCCTGCGACAGCAAGCAAGAAGCGGCCGAAGACAAGATGGAACGCGCGGCCGAGACGAGCGCCACTGTGGCCGGTCCGGTCCCCGCGGCGCTCGGGCTCAGCGAGGCACAGCTTCTCGACGCCGACATCGTCGGTGCGGACGGGAAGGATCTGGGCGACGTATCGCAGGTACTGCGCGGCGCGGACGAAAAGGTCGACCGTCTTCTCGTCGAACTCGATGGCATCGGTCCGGACCGCTATGTTCATGTGCCGGTGCAGGGCCTCAAGGTCGTCGTGCGCGGCGACGACACCGATCTTCAGACGAGCATGACCAAGGCCGACCTCGACGCGCTGCCCGAAGTCAAGCTGCCGGCACCTTGAGATCATGAGGGATGTGAGCGGTGACGGTAGAAATCTTCCACCGGCGCATCGATGTCGGCGGCGTCGGGATCTTCTACCGCGAGGCGGGCGCGCCCGACGCCCCGGTACTATTGTTGCCGCATGGCTATCCCTGCTCGTCGTTCGAGTTTCGCAATCTCCTGCCGCGGCTTGGCGATCGGTGGCGGCTGCTTGCACCCGACTATCCCGGCATGGGCTACAGCGATACGCCCGAGCATTTCGATTATAGCTTCGATGGCTATGCGAAGCTTCTCGACGGGTTCGTGCGCGCGCTCGGCATCGAGCGTTTCGCGATCTATCTTCACGATTTCGGATCGCCGATCGGCGCGCGTCTCGCAATCATGCAGCCCGAGCGCATTCTCGCGCAGATCATTCAGAATGGCGATATTCCGTACGAGGATGCGCTTGGCGATAAATATGCCGAGATCGAGAAGAGCTGGTCGCTTCCCGAGCCCGAGATGCGTGCTGAAATCGGCACGGCCATCAGCGAAGAGGTTTTTCGCGAGGAGTTTCTGAACGACGTGCGGCCCGAGCTCGCCCCGCGCATTCCGCCCGATCTCTGGAAACTTCACTGGTCGCTGATCACCCCGAGGCGGCGCGAGATCGCCATCGACCTCATCGCCGGTCTCAAGGCCAACCGGACCTGGTTCAAGGAACATCGGCGCTATCTGCGCGACCACCGCCCGCCGACGCTCATCGTCTGGGGGCCGCAAGACTTTTATATGCCGGAGAAGTCCGCGCGCGCCTTTCTGCGCGACCTTCCGGGCGCCGAGCTGCATCTGCTCGATGGCGGCCATTGGCTGCTCGAGACCAATCTCGAAGAAGTTGTGCTGCTGATCCGGGACTTCCTGGACCGGACGCTGAGCTGACGCCAGCCGGCGCCAAGATTTCTTTCGCGCCGCCGGACCCGATCCGAGGCTCCGAAACGATAAAGGGCGCCGGAACCGGCGCCCTTCAGGCAGTCTTATTTCTTTTGGGTGTCGCCGACGCCGGTCTCGGACGGAGCGATCTCGCCATTGTCGTCCATCGCATTGGCTTTTTCTTCGCCCTGCTCTTCGACGACATCGGCCTTCTGCTCCATCGCTTCCTTGGCGGGGCCTTCGGGCATCGCGTCGGCCTGATCGTCGATCGCCTCGGCTTTCGCTTCGGCCTGGTCCTCGACCTTGTCGGCGGCGGGGCTCTGGCACGCACCGAGCGCGAGGGCCGAGGTTGCGGCGAGGGTTACGAACAGCTTCTTCATCGAAAGTCTCCCTGTTGATGACTGCCCTTGCTAACGCAGCGAGGGCCACGGGGTTCCGCAAGGCCGCCCAGTGAAAATCGTGAAGCCATGATCCGAGCGATCATGTCCTCGTCGCGAAGCCGCCGCCAACGCGCCTCGACGAAGCTGTGGACGCCGAAGAGGAAGAGGCCGGCGGCGACGAGCAGATAGAGAGGCGGATTGTCGGTCAGCGCCGAGAGCGCGTCGCCGAGACCCTTGACCTCTCCCGCGGCGCCGAACCAGCCGCCACGGATGAGCGAGGCGCCGATCACCGCGAACACGACCGCGCGCGCCGCAAGTCCCGCCCGTCCCACGGGCACTGCCCACCCCGGCGCGGCGGCATCGAGATGCTTTGCAAATTCGGTGGTCCAGGCCTTGACGGCTTGCTGCACGGCCGCCGCGAGGAAACCGGCGCCGACGAGCCCGAGCAGGAGGCCGCCAAGCGGCAAATCGAGCAGCATGCCCGCCGCTTCTTTTTCGCGCCCTTCTTCGGCGCCGCCGCCCGAGGCGAGGCGAAGCGCCGCCCAAGCCAGGATGAAATGGGCGATACCGCTCGCCGCATAACCAACGCGCACCGCGACACCCTTTGCGCCCGCCCCCTTATTCTCGCTGTCGAGCGCCGCCCCGTAGAGGCGGTATGCGCCGTAGAGCGCCAGCCCCATCGCGAGGAGGGCGAGAAGGATCGAACCGGCAGGCATGTCGCGGACCGAGCGGAACACAGCCTGCGGACGGGCGTCGTTGGCAGACGAACCGGTGAGCGCAATCCATGCGAGCAGGCAATAGACGACCCCGCGCGCGAACCATCCCGTCCGCGCAAATGTCTCGAGCCGCCGCAGCCTGTCCATGGTGCCTGTCCTGATGGTTGAACCATCAAGCCAACGCAGGCTGGACCCGGCAGTTCCTCGCCCCTCCCCAGCCGCAGGGGATCACCCCCTCCCGGCCACTCCATTTCGCTCACCACCGCCGCACCGCCCGTGCCGCCGCAGCAACCTCAGCTTCTCAGCCGGAAGATTTCGCGAAGGCCCCGGCCACGAAATTACGGCCTGTCCGCAGGCCGACCGGATCGACGCTGTGCCCGACGCCGTAGGAGACATGCGTCTCGACCTCGACGCCGAGCCGCTTCAACTGGCTCTCTGACATATGCAGCGCCGCGATCGGCACGACGGGATCGGCCGTGCCGTGCACCAGCAGCACCGGCGGTTTCGACGGAACATGATGCGCAAGATCCGCTGCCCCGGCGAGCATGCCCGAATAGCCGACGATCGCCGCGACGGCGCGCGGGCGGCGAAGTCCGATCTGAAGCGCCATCATCGTGCCCTGACTGAAGCCGACCAGCGCAAGATCGGACTCGCTGAGGCCATATTGCGCGAGCTTCCGGTCGATGAATGTGTCGATCGCAGGCGCTGCCGATGCAGCACCCGCGGCCAGCGCGGCCGGCGCAAAGCCCGACAGCCCCCACCATTGGTAGCCCGCGCCCATCATCGAACATCGCTGCGGCGCGTGTGGCGCCAGAAACAGTGTGTCCGGCAGGGCCTCCTGCCACTGCGGCGCAAGCGAAATCATGTCGGCGCCGCTCGACCCGAAGCCATGGAGCAGCAGCACGATGTTTTTGGGTGCGCCTCCCGAGCGAGGTTGCAGGCTGGCACCGTTCACGATCTTCGACAAACTTCTTCTCTCAGCTTCGACGCCGTCAGCCGCCGGCAGGCGGCAAGGCTGCATAGGTAGAAAGTCGGCCGCGCATTTCCACCCCTTGGCTATGCCCGGTGCATTCCTTTCTCTGCACTCGCCCCCACCGGCAAACGCCTCCGCACCAGCGCGTCATTGAACGCTCATGGCAAGGCAACGCGCGCTGTTTTCAAGCGTAATTCCAGTGGCTCGCCGTTTCGCAGCCCCCAAGGAGACAGCCATGCCGCTGTTCAAATTCGGTATGCGGCGGCGCAACGTGACCGAAACCGACGACACCGGTCTCGACCTGCCCGACCTGCATCATGCCTATCTTGAGGCACATCGCGCCATCCCGGACATAGCGCGCGACATGCTGATCGAAGGCAGGGATCCGCTCGAATGCGTATTCATCATCGCCGACAGGAAGGGCCGGCGGCTTATGGAAGTGCCGTTCGAGGAAATCCTTCCGCCCTCCGAGTGGCGCATGCGAAAAGCGCTGCGGGGCCCGTTGACCGGCGTTCGATCGGCCCCCGTCCGCGATGCGCTCGCCGGGGCAGCCTTTCAGCGCATCTTCGCGTCGGTCGATGTCGGCTGCGTGCTGCTGACGCCGGACCTGCAGGTGAAGGAGATCAACGAATTCGGCGCGCGGCACAGCCATGTCGACCGTGAGGCGATCCGCGACACGTCGATTCTCGATGCCTTCGATCTCGACGGCAAACCGAAAGAGGACTTCGCCAAATTCTGGGCCTTGTCGCAGTACGGCGTCGTCTCGGAGCTGATCGACATGCCTTATCTTGTTCTCGACGATGAGGGCAGGACGGCGAACGGTTGGTGGCGCGCGAGGACCTGGCCGCTCTTCGACGACAATGACCATCTCATCGGACACGTGGAATGGGCCGAACCCTTCACGTCGCCGACCGCGGGTGCAGGTACGCTGGTTCGTATCTCTCCCGGCTCCAGCCGTTAGCCGCTCCCGCTCGCGCGCGGCCTTGCCCAAAAGCAGCTCGGCTCGCGCAACCGCGCTGCAACCAACAGCAGGAGCAGCCGGTTTGTCGATGACGGACAGACGAAGAGGAGTTGGCAATGGCGCGCAAATCAGAGGCCGGAAAAGTCGGAGAAACCGCATCCGAAAAGCGCGGGAAGCAGACTGCTGCAAGGAAACTCCGCAAAGAGGTCGGCGACGCGAAGACGATCCGCACCCCGCCGAAAGACCGCGAGTCCGACCTCGACCGCGCGCCGAAATGGGAGCCGCGCTTTGCCGGCTCCGACCGGCTCAAGAACAAGGTCGCGATCGTGACTGGTGGCGACAGCGGCATCGGCCGCGCGGTATCTGTGCTGTTCGCCCGCGAGGGCGCGGACGTGGCCATCGTCTACAAGAGCAACAAGGCCGATGCCGAGGAAACGGCGGCGATGGTGAGCGCCGAAGGGCGCACCGCGATCCTCGTCAAGGCCGACGTCGGCAAGACCAGTGCCGGAAAGACAATCGTGGATAAGGTCATGAGCAAATTCAAGCGGATCGATGTCCTTGTCAACAATGCGGGCGAGCAGCATCCGGCGGGCGATATCCGCGACATCAGCGCGGAGCAGCTGCAACGCACCTTCGCCACCAATATCTTCGGCATGTTCTATCTTGTGCAGGCGGCGCTGCCGCACCTCAAGAAGGGTGCGGCGATCATCAACTGCACCAGCGTGACCATGTATCAGGGGAGCGGCGGCCTGCTCGATTATAGCGCGACCAAGGGCGCAATTACCGCCTTCACGCGCTCGCTCAGCGAGAATCTGATCGAGAAGGGCATCAGGGTCAATGCGGTCGCACCCGGTCCGATCTGGACCCCGCTCAATCCCCGCGGCGGAGCGCCCGCCGAAAAAGTCGCAAGCTTCGGCGAGACCACGCCGATGAAGCGGCCGGGCGAACCCAATGAGGTCGCACCGAGCTTTCTCTTTCTCGCCTGCGACGACAGCAGCTACATGTCGGGCCAGGTGCTCCACCCGAACGGAGGCACGGTCGTAAACGGCTAAAGCGCGACCGGGACGAATATCGAGACTGCGCCATCGGGGCGAACGGTTCGCCGGGCATTGCGCACGATGCGGCGCGTTCGTCCCTGCGCCCCACTGCGACGTCTTAAATGTCGCGGACCTTGTGCCTATATCGCCGCCATGACCACGCCACCGCTTGAACTTGGCAGGCGGACGCTCTTCGTGTCCGGCGCTGCCGCGCTTGTTGGCGCGCTCGCGGGATCGACGGTACGCCGGGTCGCGGCGCCGCCGCGCCTCGCCGCCCTATCCCAGCCTCCACCAGCACCTGCACGACCGATCAGCAACCCGGACGGCGCGCTTGACCCGCGGCTTTTGCGACGGGCGCTGGCAGCGCTCGACGAGCATGCAGGGACGATCCGGCATCGCGACCGGATCGCTATCGTCGATTTTTCGGCCCCGTCTTCGGAAGCCCGCTTCCATTTCCTCGACGTCGCAAGCGGCCGCGTCTCACGGCAGCTCGTTGCGCACGGCAGCGGCTCGGATCCCGGCCACACGGGCTTTCTGCACAGATTCTCGAACCTCTCCGGTTCCAATGCATCGAGCGAGGGCGCCTTCCGCACCGGCGACTATTATGTCGGGAAGCACGGCCGCTCGCAGCGGCTCGCGGGTCTCGATGCCACGAACAACAATGCTATGGAGCGTGCGATCGTCATTCACGGCGCCTGGTATGCCAATGAGGATATGATCGGGGCGCACGGAAAGCTCGGGCGAAGCCAGGGATGCCTTGCCGTCGGTGAGCAGTGCCTCGATGACACGTTCGCGCATCTCGGGGTCGGACGGCTCATCTACGCCGCGCGAGCCTGAAACGGTCGCGCACGTTTTCCTTCGCGACAAGGAAGGTCGGAACGGCACACCCACAAACGCGTTACGTCTCCAGTTTTCGAGGAGATAACTGTGCGTTATGGTGTGATTGCGTGTTCGTTGCTTGCCTTGTCCTTCACGCTCTCCGGCTGCGATAGCTCCAGAAATTCCTCACAATCCAGCGTCACCGCCGAAGAGGCGCGATGGACCGACAAGACCGTCGAACAGCTTCGCGAAGCAATCGACCGCCGTGCAGCGCACGGTCTGGACCGCATGGGTTTCGCGATCGAGGGCAAGCCCGGAAGCGTGCAAGGCGATGCGGCGCTGACAAAAAGCGCGCTCCGCTAGCGGCGTCCGCCTGTATCGATTCATGAGGCTCGCATTGCAGCGGCGAACGGGGCCCGCCGACGTCCCGATCACTCCCACGCAGAGCCGAGCAGGTGACCGGGCAGCCACCCGCCCACCTTCGTAGAGAAATCCGTATAACCTGCGTTAATCGGGCCGCGATTTCCGCAGCTTTGCGGCAAGCAGGGGCAACTCGGCCGGTTCCACCGCGTTCGTGCGGACATGACACATCGGCTCTCGACGTTCGGAAAGACGGACCGTTACCGCCCGTCGGCTCGCGGCAACAAGCGCGGCTGCTCGCCCACTCCGTTCCGGAGCCAGTGCCTCACGACCGCCGAATTTCGGCTGCTCGCAGCCGGCGCTGCGATCTGTGCGTCGCATAAACCCGACGCTCCCCAAATCAATAAGGCGATCAACGGCTCCGGATGCCGCCAGCGCGCCGCGAGAAGGTTGAACCCATGACTGCGACAATCCAGCCCGTCATTCTTTGCGGCGGCGCGGGAACGCGTCTCTGGCCCGCCTCGCGCGGCGCGCGAGCAAAGCAGTTTCTCGACATCATCGGAAAAGAGAGCCTGTTCGCCCGGACGCTCGATCGGGCAAGCGGTCCCGGCTTTTCGGCGCCGCTCATCGTGTGCGGAGCCGAGCATGTCGCGATGGTGCGCGAGCAGTCGGAGGGGCGCGACCTTCGGCTGATCGTCGAGCCCGCGGCCCGCAACACCGCTGCCGCGATCGCGCTCGCGGTCGCATCGTCGGCGGATGACGCGCTGCTGCTCGTGATGCCGAGCGACCATGTCATCAACGATGTTGCCGCATTTCGGAGCGCGATCGCGAAAGCGGCCGACCTCGCGCGCGACGACTGGCTCGTCACCTTCGGTATCGCGCCCGACCGGCCCGACACGGGTTTCGGCTATATTGCGAGCGGGCCGCCGCTCGGAGATGACGGATTCGCCGTCGCCCGCTTTGTCGAGAAGCCGCCGCTCGCCGACGCCGAAGCGATGCTTCGCGAGGGTGGCTACAGCTGGAACGCCGGCATTTTCCTTTTCCGGGCGGGCCGCATGCGCGTGGCGATGCTCAGCCATTGTCCCGCCATCTATCGCGCGGCGGAAGCCGCGGTCGCCAATGCGCTGCACAATGGCGATGCCCTCCATGCGGCGCGGGCGCCGTTCGAACAGGCGCCCTCGGAATCGATCGACTATGCTGTGATGGAGAAGGACGCCCGCGTCGCGGTCGTCCCCGTTTCGATGGGCTGGTCCGACCTCGGGAGCTGGCAGGCGGTGCACGCACTCGCCGGCGCCGACGCCGCGGGCAATGCTTGCGGCGACGATCTCTTTGCGCACGACAGCCATAATTGCCTCGTGCGCGCTCCGGGCAAGCGCGTCTCGCTCGTCGGCATGGACAATGTCGCCGTCATCGTCGACGGCGACGATATTCTCGTCATCGCGCTCGACCGATCGCAGGAGGTTCGGGCCGCCGCCCGGGCGCGCAGCTGACGTCGTTCTACCGTTCGAACTCACGCCGGTCAGCGCAGCTGACTATCCTTGCTTCCTCGGCGATTGAACCCCGCGGGGCGGCGCTCGGCGTCGCGAAGCGTCTGGCATCCGACGCAGGTGCGGCTTGCGGGGAGGGCCTTGCGCCGCGCGGCCGGAATGCGCTCGCCGCAGTCGTCGCAATAGTCCGCGCCCGTGCCGGACAGAAGCCGCAGGCGCGCTTCCTTCACGGCGTCGCTCACCGTGTCGTCGATCTGCTCCTGAACGGCGCCGTCACGCGCCCAGCCATTGGCCATTTTCAAGCTCCTTGTCCCGCCCGGGACGCCGGCAATACGCCGTCCGGACAAAGTGGGAACGCGCGGGCGCCTGGTCAAGTTGCCCATGGGGCGGGGAACGAATGCGCAGCCGGATGGTCTTGAGTCCATGGCCAGAAGGACCGCCAGCGACAGCCCAGCGAACCGCGCCCCCTCGTCGCCGCGCAGCGATCGGCGGGATGCGTCTCCCCCACCCTTCCGGGCCGTCCAGCTGGCGACGCTCGTCGACAGCATTCCCGCCGGCAGCGGCTGGGTGCATGAGATGAAATATGACGGCTACCGGTTGCTGATCGCAGTCGGCGGCGGCGAAGCGCGCGCCTATACACGCTCGGGTCTCGACTGGTCGGACCGCTTCGCGCCGCTGCTCGCCGAGGCCGCAAAGCTGAAGGTTCACGCCGCGCTGATCGACGGTGAAGCGGTCGTGCTCGATGCCGAAGGCCGCTCGAGCTTCCAGTCGCTGCAAAATGCCCTCAAGTCCGCCCCTGAAAGCATCGACTATTTCGCGTTCGATCTGCTCGAGCTGGACGGCGAGGATTTGACGGCCCTCCCCCTCCTCGACCGCAAGGCGCGTCTCGCCAAAATCCTCGCCAAGGCTTCGAAGCATATCCGCTACTCGGACCATCTCGAGGGCAGCGGCGAGAAAATGCTCGAGAGCTTCTGCGCCGCGGGTCTCGAAGGCGTCATCTCGAAGAGGGCCGACGCGCGCTACATCGGCTCGCGCGCCGGAAGCTGGCTCAAGGCCAAGTGCATCAAGCGGCAGGAGTTCGTCATCGTCGGCTGGACGCCTTCCGACAAATCGCGTGCGTTCCGCTCACTCATGCTCGGCGTCCATGAGAAGGGCGTGCTGCGCTACGCCGGGAAGGTCGGGACAGGCTTCGATACCGCGGAGCTCTTCCGCCTCCAGGCGATGATGAAACCGCTCGCACGGAAGGAGGCGACGGTGAAGGCGCCCCGCGCCGAGACCCGCGGCGCGCACTGGATCGAGCCGAAGCTCGTTGCCGAAATCGCTTTTACCGAGATGACGAACGAGGGCACGCTCCGCCACCCGAGCTATCTCGGGCTGCGCGAAGACAAAAAGGCGGAGGCGGTCGTCATCGAAAACGAAGCGCCGGTCGCCGAGGTGGCGCACGCCTCGCCCGTTCCGATCAGCAATCCCGACCGGGTCATCTATCCCGAAGCCGGGCTCACCAAGGGCGAGCTCGCAGCCTATTATGCCGCGGTCGCCCCGATCATGCTGCCCTGGGCGGGTTCGCGTCCGATCAGCCTCGTCCGCTGTCCGCAGGGCCGCGCCAAGAAATGCTTTTTCCAGAAACATGATGCCGGAAGCTTCGGCGATGCGGTCAAGCAGGTCGCGATCGAAGAGAAGGATGGCGACGACCAGCCCTATCTCTACATGGATACGGCCGAGGGCCTGATGACCTGCGTCCAGATGGGGACGATCGAGTTCCATGGATGGGGCGCGCGCATCGAGGATGTCGAGAAAGCCGACCGGCTCGTGTTCGATCTCGATCCCGACGTCGGCCTCGATTTCGAGTCGGTCCGCAGCGCCGCCTTCCAGTTCCGTGACATCCTCGAGCAGATGGGCCTTAAGACCTTCCCGATGCTCACGGGCGGCAAGGGCGTCCATGTGATCGCCCCGCTCGTGCCGCGCGCCGAATGGGGCGAGGTCAAGGACTTCGCGAGCCGGCTCGCCCGCGCCGTCGCGCAAATGGATCCCGACCGCTTCACCGCTGCCCTCCCCAAGGCGCAGCGCAAGGGCCGGATCTTCGTCGACTATTTGCGCAACCAGCGCGGCGCGACGGCGGTCATGCCCTATTCGGCGCGGGCCCGCGAAGGCGCGCCGGTCGCCGCCCCCATCAGCTGGAAAGAGATGGAGACGATCGACAAGCCGTCGCATTTCCGCATCACCGACGCGAAGGAGCTGCTGAAGCGCGCCGGCCTCAAGGCGCTGCAAGACTGGGGCCGCGCCGACCAGATATTGCCCGACCTGTGAAGATCGCCACCTATAATGTGAACGGCATCGGCGGCCGCCTCGACATTTTGCTCGGCTGGCTCGCGCAGGCCGAGCCCGACATCGTCTGTCTGCAGGAATTGAAAGCCCCTCAGGAGAAATTCCCCGAAAAGGCGATCCGCGACGCGGGCTATGACGTGATCTGGCACGGCCAGAGCCGCTGGAACGGCGTCGCGATGCTGAGCCGCGTCGGCGAGATCCACGAGACGCGCCGCGGGCTCCCGGGCGATCCCGGCGACGAACAAAGCCGCTATATCGAAGCCGCTGTCGGCGGCATCCTCGTCGCCGGCCTCTATCTTCCCAACGGCAATCCCTGGCCCGGTCCGAAGTTCGATTACAAGATGCAGTGGATAGCGCGCCTCGACGCGCATCTGGCGACGCTCTTCGACCTCGATGCGCCCGTCGTCGTCTGCGGCGACTTCAACGTCATCCCCACCGATCTCGACGTCTACAAGCCCGAGAATTGGAAGAAGGACGCGCTCTTCGCGCCCGAAGCGAAGGCCGCCTATCGGCGCATCCTCGACCAAGGCTGGATCGACGCGATCCGTCACCTGCATCCCGACGAGCGCATTTACAGCTTTTGGGCCTATTGGCGGCAATCGTTCGAACGCAATGCCGGCATCCGCATCGACCATTTGCTGCTCAACAAGCCCGCGGCGAAGCGGCTCGCGGCCGCCGGGGTCGACACGCGCCCGCGAGCGCTCGACAAGACGAGCGACCATGCCCCCGCGTGGATCGAGCTCGCCGAAAGTGCCGCAAAGCGAAAGCGCAAGGCGTCATGACGCGGACCGTCGCCGGCTGGAAGCTACCGCCCGGCGAGCGCGACCGGCTGCTCGAACGGTTCGAGCCGCGCTATGCCGAGCTGATTGCCGACCATGTGACGCTCCGCTTCGGGACCGCCGAGGACACTCCCCTACCCGCCGCACGGTCGGGCGAGATCGTCGGCGAAGTCGATGACGGCGCAGGCGTCCAGGCGCTCATCGTCCGCATCGGCGGAACCACCGATCGCGGCGACGGCAGCCATTATCACATCACCTGGTCGCTTGCGGCAGGCCGCGAGGCGAAGGAGAGCAACGACGTGCTCGCGGCGACGAAATGGCAGCGGGCGCATCCTCCCATCGCCATCGCGCTCGCGCCGGCGCGCTGGGCCGTCTGACGGGGACCGGCAGAGGTGTCGCGGGCTGACGCCGTAGGCGCGCGCGTCGTCGAAGCTGATCGGCCATTGCGGAGGCCGCCGCCTCGATCCCGTCGCCGCCGGTCCTGTCCCCATCGCTATCGCGGAACGCTCGGCGACTGCGCGCATTGAAGGATAATTGGCAAAGGAGTGAGTGACGATGGCTGCGCGCCCTTATTGGAAAGGCCAGATCCGCCTGGCGCTCGTGTCGATCCCGGTCGAGATCTATTCGGCGACGAAGAGCGGGGCGACGATCGCGTTCAACCAGATCCACGAGCCGACGGGCAAGCGCATCAAATATGAGAAGGTCGTGCCCGGCGTCGGCCCGGTCGATGTCGACGAGATCGTCAAGGGCTTCCAATATGCGAAGGACCAATATGTCCTGCTCGACGACGAGGAGATCGAGGGGGTCAAGCTCGAGAGCAAGAAGACGCTCGAACTCACGCAGTTCGTCGAGTCAGAGGATATCGACGAGATATATTTCGAGAAGCCCTATTATGTCGTGCCTGCCGATGATCTTGCCGAGGAAGCGTTCATCGTACTGCGCGAAGCGCTCCGCCGCACGGGCAAGGTCGGTCTCGGCCAGCTCGCGATGCGCGGCCGCGAATATGTCGTGAGCATCAAGGCATGCGGCCGCGGCCTCGTCATGGAGACGCTGCGCTATGCCGACGAGGTCAACAAGGCGGCGAGCTATTTCCGCGACATCGCCGACAGCGATCCCGACGAAGACCTGCTCGATCTCGCGACGACGCTCATCGACAAGAAGACGGGCAAGTTCGACGCGAGCGATTTTCATGATCGCTATGTCGAGGCGCTGAGGGAGCTCATCGAGCGCAAGAAGAAGGGCAAGACGCTCAATCTCGACGACGGGAAGGACGAGAAGGCGCCGAGCGGATCGAATGTCGTCGACCTGATGGCAGCGCTCAAGAAGTCGATCGGCGACGGCGGCGGCAAGGCGAAGGCCGCCAGCGCGAGGAAGGCGCCCGCAAAAAGGGCCCCGGCGAAAAAAGCGCCCGCCAAGTCCGCCGCGCGCAAGCGCGCATGAGCGGCGCCTTCGCAGTGACGAGGGTCGCCGGAGTGTCAGGCGCCGGGCCCGAACCGCCTGCGCGACGGGTCGCGCTCACACCTGAAATTTTCCTTGATATGCGCGTTGAAGAAGGCGCCGGGCGATTCTGCGGCGCAGAGCCCGTCGTAGATCGCGCGCGGGACGTCATGATAGAGATATTTGCCGCTGTCCCGGAAGGTGATGCAGAGGACCGACGCCGCCTCGTCATAGGCGACATGTTCGATCATGCTCGATCGGGTGAAACGGCGCGCGCGCATGAAGGCAGAGCGCGCCGCAGCCGCGCCGGTTCCCGGCGAGGCGCTGGCGAGGGCGCGCGGCGGGGAGAAACGGGCCACTCCCCACAGCCCGGCCCCGCCATCCCTTTCCGGCGCTGATCGATGGCGACCGAGCCGACAGCCGACGAGCTTCGCGCCATTGCCGAACATCGCGGGATGAAACTCGTGCGGTCGAGAAAGCGCACGCCGGGCGTCGGCGACTATGGAAAGTTCGGCCTCACCGATGCGGCGGGCAAGCCGCTCCTCGGGATCGGCAAGCAAGGGCTCACGGCGAGCGCTGCAGAAATCGCAGAGTATCTTCGCGGCGGTGCGGCCGACAGCTGGAAGCTCTCGGCCGAACGCGAGCCCGCAGCGAAGCCCGCAAAGAAGGCAGCCAAACCCGCCGAACCCATCGAGGAGCATTCGCCCATCCGCCGACGCGGAAAAGCGCGCACGTCGCCGCCGCCGGCGCGAAGGCGACAGGATCCGCCGCCGCCCCCGAAGGCCAGGCCGGTGCTCCGGATCGTCAAGCCCGACGCCTTGCCCGAACCCGAACTCGGCTTGCGGCCTGCGACGGCCAAGGACAGGAAGGCTCTCGGCCGACTCCTCGCCGAGCTTGCGGATCCGCCAAGGCGCATCTCGCTCGACGCGAACCTCGATGCGATCGGCAAGGCGAACGCCGGCCTTCTCGTCGCCGAAGCCGGCGGGCTGGTCGGATGCTGCGCCTGGGCCGCCGTTCCGACGTTGCAGCACGGCCTAGTCGGCCGCGTCACGCTGCTGCTCGTCGACGGCGATCATCGCCGCCGCGGCATCGGGACAACGCTCCTGACCGCCGCCGAGACGGCCCTCGCCAAGGCCGGATGCGGAACGATCGAGATCATGAGCGACATCATGATCAACAACGCCCACAATTTCCTTCGTACGCTGAAATTCGAGCAGAAGAGCTACCGGTTTGTGCGTCCGGCGGCAGCGCCGTCAAAGGCCCGGCGAAGCTGAGCGCGCCAGCATCAAAGCAGCCATGACGGACGCGAGGCGGCGCTCTTCACTTGCCCCGCCCCATGCCGATAAGGCATCACCGCCGGAACGGAGCAGCGGGCGCCGACGACCTTTCCCTATGCGGCCCGCAGGGTCTGCACATGATCGACCAATGGATGTAATATGTTCGAGCGCCTGAAAATCCTTGCCCAGCATGCGATGCCGAAGCGGCGCCTGACCGAATTCGCCGGCCGTGTCGCCGCGTCGTCGGGTCGGTGGACCCCGAGCCTGATCCGATGGTTCGTCGCCCGATATGGCGTCGACTTGAGCGAGGCCGAGAATTCCGATATTCGCAGCTATGCCAGCTTCAACGACTTCTTCACGCGCCCGCTGAAAGCCGGTGCCCGCCCGCTCGCCGAGGCCGATTTCATCTGTCCGGTCGACGGTGCCATCAGCCGGTTCGGCGCGATCGACGATCATCACATCGTCCAAGCCAAGGGTCACCACTTCACCACTGCCGCAATATTGGGCGGCGACGAAACACTCGCCGCGACATTTCGCGACGGCAGCTTCGCCAATCTCTATCTTTCGCCCAGGGATTATCACCGGCTGCACATGCCCTGCGACGGCGAGCTCTTCCGCATGATCTACGTTCCGGGCGCGCTCTTCTCCGTCAACCCGACAACGGCCCGCGGGGTGCCCGGTCTCTTCGCGCGCAACGAACGCGTCATATGCCTGTTCAAATCGGCAACCCACGGCCATTGCGCGATGATCCTCGTGGGCGCCACGATCGTCGGCAGCATAGCGACGGTGTGGCATGGCGTGGTGAACGCAAAGCGATCCGGAGCCATCTCCGAGTGGTCCTACGCTCCCGATCAAGTCGTGCTGCGAATGGGCGAGGAAATGGGACGCTTTCTTCTGGGCTCGACAATTGTCATGCTGTTCGAGAAGCAGACGATCGCGTTCAACCCCGAGTGGTTTCCCGAACGGCCGGTGCGCCTTGGAGAGGCGATGGGAACAGCCATGCAGAAAAAGGCGGCCGAATAACGATCACCACCTCTGATGGACCAGGCGGCAGCCGGCGTGCCTCGCAGAGCGTCTCGGTCGGCAAGACTGGAGAGTGCCAGCTGGCACAATCATATTGGCCGGCAACGGTCGCGCCGACTTCTCGCCGAGAGTCAGGGCTTGTGCCAGCCAGCCAGAATCCGGGCGCCGGGTTCGGCCTCGATGGTTCCGACGTCCTCGACCCAAAGGCATTCGCCCGCCCGCGCGGTCACCCCGTCTGCGGCGATCGTAGCGCCTAACGGAGTGATCATTGCCCCGTCCTTCGCACCGGCGAGTAGTGACAGGTCATCGCCCCTCAGATGGGCAACGGCAAGATGACGGCTGTCGAGCAACATCGCGCTCACCGCATCGTCGACCTCGCGGCAAAGATGGCTGGGTATAGGTGCGGCAGTCGCTACCGCCGCGCCATCGACGAGGTGCAGCTCGCGCGGGCGGCCGTAGTCGTAGAGACGATAGGTGACATCGACGTTCTGCTGGATTTCGACGAGCGTGACCCCCGCACCGATCGCGTGGACGGTTCCGGGCGGAATATGAAAGAACATGTTCGCGCGCACCGGATGCCACTCCATAAGCGCCTCTATAGCACCCGAGCGAGCGGCATCGGCGAGTTCGCGCTCGCTGAGCGAATGACGCGTTCCGATCCCGAGGACGGCGCCGGGTTCGGCGCCCAGAATATACCAGCATTCCTCCTTGCCTGCGGGAAGTCCGCGTGCCTGCGCTTGCCGGTCGTCGGGATGGACCTGGATCGACAGGCGCTCGCTGGTGAAGATATATTTCACGAGCAGCGGATTGGATTCCGGCGGACGAAACCAGATTTCGCCGACGCGGCCATCGGTCCGTGCGTCGAAGGGCGGAGGGAGCCGATCGACGCCCCACGGCTTCTCAACCCAGATCGTATCAAGCTTCTGCGCTTTCATGGTCTCGTGCATCATTTCCATCCTGGAGCATATGCCGGTTCACTGTGGCGGAGCGCGTCTTCCCAAGAGCGGCCGCGAATGCCGACAGCGCAAATGGCGTCGGCGAACCCCTGAAAAAGCGGGTGAAACTGTTCCTCGCGAGTCGGCATGATATCGAAACAATGGTCGCCCTGTCCGGGTTGCAGCGACTAACCCATGTTGTGACGATTTGGCCGTAGCGCCCCCTGCCTGCACAATCTGTGTCTCCAAGGCTGAAAGTCCTACCCTACGCCCGGGGGCGCAGCGCAAAACTCTTCGCTGCTTTCGGCAGAGTTTTCTCGCACAGGCGACGCTTCAACCCCTTGAAATCTTGACCAGACCTTTCCTACATCCGCGCCGCAGCCGTTCGGGCTGCAACATCCTCAACTTGGCATGGAGAAGAAGATGTCCAGCAAACATATCGATTATCTGCGGCGCGAGCATGCCCGCCTCTGTGGCGCCGCACGGCGCCACAGACCCACCTTATAAAAAATCGTTCGGAGTGCAGTGATGCCCAAGGTCAAGATCATTTCCCTTCTCCTCGCAACGCTCGTTGCGACTCCCGCCCAGGCGATCGACGTCGCCAAGGTAAGGGAAATCATATCCGACCCGAAGGGCCTCGCTGCGCCCGGATGCGCGGCCGGCGCTTTTCGCGGAGGGAAGACTCTCTTCGTCACTGCGGCCGGCTCCGGCGACATAGAGAAGGGCAAACCGCTCGATGGCGACACTCTCTTTTATGCGGCCTCGGTCTCGAAGCAGTTTACCGCGCTCGCCGCGGCCAAGCTGATCGAGCAGAAAAAGCTGTCGCTCGACGACGATGTCCGCAAGTACCTCCCGGAACTCCCTGAATATGAAGTTCCGGTCACCGTTCGGATGCTCATGCTGCACACCGCAGGCATCCGCGATTCGCTCGAGCTGATCCGCCTCGCCGGAATCGACAGCGCAGCCGATACCGACAAGGCCACCGCGCTCAAGCTGTTGTTCGCGCAGAAGAGCACCAACTTCACGCCCGGAATCGCCTACACCTACTCGAACGGCGGCTATTTGCTCCTCGCCGAAATCGTCGAGCGCGTCTCCGGCATGCCGTTCGCAGACTACGCCAAGAAGGCCATCCTTCGGCCGCTCGGAATGAAGCGCAGCTTCTTCATGAACGACGCAAAGCCCGGCGGAACTAACATCGCCCACGGCTACGTCCCGGTGGGCGAGGGGTTCGAGATTCGCGATACCTATCCGACCTTCAGCGGCTCCGGCGGGCTCATGGTCACCATCAACGATCTCGCCCGTTTCGACCGCGACATTGAGGTCGGCCACAAGGTCTGGACGCCAGCGGTCGCGAAGATCATGACGACGCCCGGCACCTTCACCAACGGTGAGCCCGCCCTCGAGGAGCGGACGGGGCTCGTCTATGGCGGCGGCCTGATGATCGGCAGCCGCAACGGCCAGTATTTCGTCCAGCACGGCGGCGGCGCCGAAGCGTTCAAGAACATGTACGCCCGCCTCCCCGAGCGGAAGCTCGGCGTAGCCGTGTTCTGCAACCGCGGTGACTGGGTGTCTCAGGATAAGGCCGACGAGATCATCGAAGTGATCGAGGGCGACATCCTGACGGCCGCGGATGCGTCCGCTGCTGCAAAGCCGGCCCTTGATGACCGCTATCTCTCGGATGAGCTCCAGGCAACCTACGACGTCAGCATCGTCGGCGATGAGCTGAAGGCCGTGGTCACGTCGCCCTACGCCCGCGCGCCAGGTGAGCCGCTCACCCTGAAGCGCAATCCAGACGGCTCGTTCGGCGGGCTCGGCACGCGGTTGATCTTCGACGAGGACGGTCAGGGCTTCACGATCAAATCCTCCCGAGTCCACGCGCTCCGTTTCCGCCGCGCCGACTGATCAAAAGACATCGGGGAGAACCCACTATGACTCTTTCCTCCACCACCTTCCGCGACCGCGGCGCGACGATGGCGAGCGCCCTCGGCTTGGCCGCGGCAATGGTGTCCCTCGCCGCAGCGCAGCCGGCGCAGGCCCAGGCTGTGCGAAACGCCGACTTGGTGATCCAGGGCGGCACCATTTACGATGGTTCGTCCCAGACGCCCATAATCGGCGACCTCGCAATCTCGGGCGATAAAATCGTCTATGTCGGTGCCGCCGCAAAGAACCCGTACAAGGGTGCGAAGGTGATCGACGCGCGCGGCCTGGTCGTCGCGCCGGGCTTCATCGATCCGCACACCCATGCCGACACCTTCCTGACCGGCACCGAAGCAACCACCCGCCTCAACCTGCCGTGGATGATGCAGGGCGTGACGACAATCTTCACCGGCGTCGATGGCCACGGCCAGCCCGGGGGCAAGGTCGACATCGCCGGATTGTTCGACGGCATCGACCGGAACAAGTTCGGCGTCAACGTCGCCGCTTATGTCGGCTTCGGTGCGGTCCGTCGCGCCGTAATCGGCGACGCGGACCGCGCTCCTACAGGGCCAGAACTGGACAGGATGAAGCGCGTCGTCGCCGACGGCATGTGCCAAGGCGCGCTGGGCTTCTCCACCGGCCTCTTCTATGCGCCGCAGAGTTTCTCTAAGACGAACGAAGTCATCGCGATCGCGCGGGAAGCTGCCATTCGCGGCGGGATCTACGACAGCCACCAGCGCGATGAATCCTCATACACGATCGGCGTGGTGGACTCGACCAAGGAAGGCATCGAAATCGGCCGTGCCGCGGGCATGCCGGTTCACTTCGCGCACTTTAAGGCACTCGGCGTCGACGTGCACGGCAAGGGGCCCGAACTGATCGCCACGATCGAGAATGCACGAGCCGAAGGGCTCCAGGTCACTGCCGATCAATATCCGTGGGAAGCCTCCGGCTCCGGCCTCGAAGCCTCGCTGCTGCCGCGTTGGGCCGTCGACGGCGGCCGCGCGCCGATGCTCAAGCGCCTCGACGATCCCGCCGCCCTCGAAATGATCAAGGCCGAGATGCGCGACAATCTGCGCCGCCGCGGCGGGGCGAATTCGTTGCTGCTGACCGCCCCCAATCAGCCCTGGACGGCCAAGCGCCTCGACGAGGTCGCTCGAGAATGGAATTTCGAGCCGATCGACGCGGCGCTGCGCATCATCCGCGAATCCGAGCGCGGCACCTCCGTCGTGTCGTTCAACATGGCCGAGAAGGACATCAAGTTGCTGATGAAGCAGGCTTGGGTCATGACGAGCTCCGATGGGTCCCACGGTCACCCGAGAATGTACGCCACCTTCCCGAGGAAGTACGCGAAATACGTTCTGGACGAGAAGGCGATCTCGATCGCCGAGTTCATCAACAGCAGCAGCGGCCAGACCGCCGACACGTTCAAGCTCGACCGCCGCGGCCACCTGCGCAACGGCTATTTCGCTGATGTCGTCGTGTTCGACCCGAAGAGCTACCGGCCCAAGGCCGACTATGTGAACCCCGAGATGCTGACGCTCGGCGTCCAGGCTCTGCTGGTCAACGGCGTCGTGGCCGTCGAGCGGGGCACTCCAACGGGCGCTGCCGCGGGTCGCGGGCTCAAGCACGTGCCGCCTGCTGGAAGCTGCTCTTGATCGTGGCGGCGGCCGCTTCGGCGGTTGCCAGCCGCGTCTGAGGAACTACGGCCGCATGGTGACCGGAGAGGTGGCCTCCTGTGCGCATTCCGCGATGTCCGGTGCAGCGGAAGCCTTGCTCAAGGACGGTCGGCTCATCCTGCAGCAACTCTACAGCCTCCCCGCCGCCGGAGCCGATGTCGCTTTGCGCCTCGCCGCCGGAGAGTCGCGACAGCATCGCCGTCGGCCGCGACGCAAGTCTCGGAACGGTGCGCGCGCAGCTCAAATCGGTCTTCGCCAAACTTGGCGTCGGTCGTGAGGTGGAACTGGCAGCGATGCTCGGAAGTCTGTTACACCGATAGAATGCAATCCTGATTCGGGGCTCAATGGCGGTTAGACGAGCGAGGCCGCCTGTTTCTGGCCGGCTGGAGACGGTCGGTTTCTTTCGTGAAATCGTTGAAGCGGACGTTGGCATTCCGCGCGAGCCGTCTACACGGTCCGAGATACACGGTCCGAGAAGTGCCCGACCCATCAGGTGGATCGCAATGGATCAATAAATGCCCTGTGGACGAGAAGGTTGATGCTGTTTCGATCGAGCCATGTCCTCGCTTCGCCGTCTCTCGCCTTGGCGTTCGGCGGCGACAGCCAATGCCAACGCACGGGGTTGGAATGACGGAGCGAATGGGCGCGACGATCGGCGGCTTTGCGTCGCCGTTCCGGGTTGTCCGAGCGCCGCTGGATCAAAAGTCCGAGCTGGCTCAACGCACCCGAGATATAGAGGCCTATTTCGTTCTGGATCGCAGGGGACAAAGGGGCCGGTTCGCCAGGCGCCCTCCAAGACGAAGGTGAAGCAGCGCGGATTGCATCGATCGACACGCTCTGACCCGCGTTGTGCACAGCCGCGCCGCCCGTCTGTTGACATGCCAGGGACTGCGAGGACAGCTACGCGCCCTTGCGCTATGACAGACCTAGGCCCGCCATGATCACAAAGGACCAGCAGACCGCCGTCTTCGATCTTTTCCTCGATGCGGCAGAGGCGAAGGCCCGCGCCGCCGACGAGCTCGAGAAACGCGGCGGTGATATCGACACCGTCTGGCGCCTTCGCCAGGCAGCCAGCGACAATTTCCGGCGCGCCGAGCTTGCCGCGCGCGACCTTGGCATTCTTACCGCCGAACTTCAGGAAGCGCTCGACCTCGAGCGGCGCCTTGGCGAGCAGCGCGATCGCGATCGGAGACGGCGCTAATATCACTACCGAAGTCGCGTCGCAGGCCACGAGGGATGAGGTGGATTTCGCACGTCGGCGCTACAGCTTGGCGTTCAGGGCGGTCACGAGCGAGAGCTGCCGCCCCGGCGCTGTCTGCTCGGCCATAAGCAGCTCGCCATGCGACGCGCGCATTCCAAGAATGCGCTGGAAAAGCTTGCCGACGCGCATGCGGGAGATTTCCTCGACAATCTCCGCCGTCCCGGCAACCGCCGCCTTCACCGCGCCGCTGACAAATTTGAGATTATGCGCGCTCATATAGCGCTCATAGTCGGCGAGCGTATCGCTCACATGCTCGGCGGCGAGCGCCGCTGTCATGCCGGGCTTCGCAAGTTCGGAAGACCAGAGCCTGAGCTTCCGCGCGCGGTCCTGCAGATCCTTGTCGCCCTTGAGATCCAGGACCGCCTCCCAGCCGCAAGTCGCTCCCGGAAGCGTAACCTTATCGATCGCGATATGGATGATCTCGCCGAAATGAACGCCGTCCGCCGGCGCAAGGTCGAGAATCGGGATCTCGCAGTTCGCCGCCGCGAGGCCGCCGGTGGCGTTGATCGCCGCAGCGTGCGCACGGAGGCGAAGCCCGCGCCAGTGGCGCGATAGTTCGGACATGCGCAGCGTATCGGGGGTGTCATCGGACCCGGACAGCAGAATTTCGACCGCCTCCGCCGCCCTGCGGGTCACCGCGTCATATTCGGCGAGGAACGCGTCCGATAGGCGCGAGCGAATGGCACTGATATTTTCGTCGATCGAAAGGAAGAATGGCGTCTCGAACAGCGATTCGAGCTCGTCTGCGAAGGCCCGATCCTCGTCAGACCGGAATTGGCGCCCGGTGCGCCAAGTCTCGATCATGCGCGAGCCCCCGCGAACCGCGATTCGCTCGAAGAACAATATGTCGCGTTTGAGGGTAGAAGGTCCCTCCTTGATCAGCGACGACGCATCGACAATTCCCAGCATGCTTGCCCCTCTCGGTCCGTCCCACGCGCATGGTCTCAAAAAGGCCGGTTTCGCCTGCTGAACTTCTGCGCCAAGAATGCGTTGCGGACTAATGGCTTCGACATATCCTGTCACCCACGGACCCATCAGAAGCTTCGAAACCGGCTCCAGGCGCATCAGGCTCGCCAACGCGGGATTGGCGCGGCTGTGGAGAGCGTATCCAAAGATGCAACCGGCCCTCGATCAGACTGAGATTCTGAAGAGCGCGTGCCGCATGGCCGGTGGCCCATCTGACCGGCTTTCCTCCGAATGGCGCGCGCGCCTTGAATTGCTTCTCCGTGATCTCGACACCGGCGCCGGCCTGACACCGCTCGGGCGAACGCTCGCTTACGGGCAGCTTGTTTCGGCCACCGCCAACATGGTCGGCATGCACCGTTTGTGGGCCCAGCATCCCGAGATCGACGCCGTACGGATCGAGCGTCCGATCATCATCGTCGGGCAGATGCGCTCGGGAACGACGCGCATGCAGTGGCTTCTCGCATGCGACGAGCGCTTCCGTTTCACGCGCTTCTACGAGAGCTGGGCACCGTTCCCGCGTATCGCCGCGAACAGGTTCTTCGACGATCGAACTTGGCGCGCCCGGGTCGCACTGGTCGCGGCGAAAGTCCTCAATCCCGAATTTCAGACGATCCATCCTACGAGCGCAAACGCGGCGGACGAGGAAATCGGATTCTACAACATGTTGATGCTGCCCGCCGCCTATGAGGCACAATGGCGCCTGCCGCGGTTCGTCAGCCACTGCGAGGCAATGGACAAGGCTTCGCTCTATTTCGATTTCCGCCATATACTGCAAAGCATCGCGTGGCTGCGCGGATGTGCAAGCGATCGGCCATGGATTCTGAAAGTGCCACAATTTGCCGAGGATCTCGCCCCGCTGCTCGCGGTTTTTCCAGACGCGCGGGTCATCCATGTCACACGCGACGAGCGCGCGGTTGCCGCCTCTTCCGTGTCGCTCGTGACGAATCAGATGAAGTTGCAATCTGACGATGTCGATCGAGGAGCCATCGGCCGCGAATGGTCGCGCAAGATCGCCTTACGCAAGGCACGGACGGCGAAGGCGTTGTCTGAAACGGCCGGCCCGGCGATCGAGGTCCGCTATGCCGATGTCGAGCGCGATTGGCGCGGCTCGATGCGCCGCGTCTATGCGATGCTCGAAATGCCGTTCGACCAGGCGACCGAGTGTCGTATGCGTCTTTATGTTCGTGCCAGCACGTCCCGCAAGCCCCACCGCTACGACACAGGGGATCCCGCGCGATAAGCTCGTCTGGCCGCGCAGTAAGCGGCATCGTGACGCACGCGCCCGTCAGCAAGCCTAATTCACGTCCAAAGCAAGAATGGCCGATTGCGGACTGGCAGGTTCGAGCCGCGAAAGCGGGAAAGCCGTCGCAGGATAGGCGAATTGGTGCCGGCCATCAGGCTGAAGGTAGGCGGCGGCTCCTCCTCCGGCTATGATTCGAGCGATGAAGTAATGTATCGGCGGGGCATTAGACCGCTGAGGATCAAGGATCACCATTGAGATTTCCGCCATCCCGCCATACGCAATGGCACCGGGAGGAAGTCATGCGAATCCGACTGACATTAGCGTTTGCGGCGCTCATCGCGCCGGTACCTCTCGTCGCGCAGGACGGTTCGATCCCTCTCGACTATCGCGCCGCCCAGCAACGCCTGTTCGAGCGATCGGACGCGATCGCTGCATCCGAAGCCAATGTTCGCGGCAAGGAGGCGCAGGCCGGCGCGACGAGCACATTGGGCCGTCCCGAGTTGGATTTCGAGGCGCAGCTTCTCGACTATCAGAAGACGCTCTATCTGCCTCTGGGATCGCTGGCGCCGCTCGCGCAGCCGTTCGGGATCGAGGACCCGATGCGGTTCCGGCGGCGGGAAACCGCCGTCCGCCCGATTGCAACCGCTACCGCGCCTTTCTATTCGGGTGGCCAGATCGCGGGCGTCAAGGCGGGCGCCCGCGCCCAGCTCGATCAGGCGCGGGCGGAACGCAGGGGGTCGGTCGACCGGGCGCTCCTACAACTCGCGCAGGCCTATTACGGCCAGCAGCTCGCCGAACGGGCGCTCGGCGTGCGGCGCGACGTACTGGCCGGGCTCGACCGGCATGTCGCCGACGCGGTCAAGCTGGAGCGCGAGCAGTTCATCAGCCGCGCCCAGCGCCTTCAGGCCGAGGTGGCGCGCGACGACGCCGCCCGCGAGTTCGAAAAGGCTGTCGCCGACCTCGAGACCGCGAACGTCGCTCTCGCCGGCCTGCTGCGCGCGCCGCAGGGCGTGCGGCCCACGACGCCCCTCTTCGTCCTGTCGCAGCGCCTGGAGCCCATGGAGACCTATCGGACGGCGGCGCTCGACGCGCATCCCGAACTCGACCGGCTGCGCGCGATGGAGGCGCAGGCCGAGGCAGGAATCGCGATCGAGAAATCGAAGCAGCGCCCGACGATATATGGTTTCGGCCAGTATAATTTCGACCGGCGCGACGCGCTGCTGACCGACCCCGACTGGACCGTCGGGATCGGCCTTCGCTACAAGATCGCTTCCGGCATGGGGCGCAACCAGTCGGTCGAGGCGGCGCGCCAGACCGTGCTGCAGGCGCATGCCGGATTGCAGGAAGCGCGCACGCAGATCGAGATCGGCGTTGCAAAGGCTTGGAACGAGGCGGAGGCCGCGCGGCGGCGCTTCCTGCTGCTCGACAGTTCGCTGGAATCGGCGGCCGAGAATCTGCGCCTGCAAAGCCTGTCCTACCGTGAACAGCAGGCGACGTCGCTCGACGTGATCGACGCCGAGCTCGGCCTCGGCCGCGCCCGCATCCAGCATGCGCAGGCGGCGCATGACTATGTGCTGGCGCTCGCGCAGTTGCTGGACGTCAGCGGACAGGGTGCGCGCCTGCCCGACTATATCGCCCGCGCCGACAAGGAGGTCCCGTGAGCGAGACGCCCGTGAGCGAGAAGAAGGCGGAGACGCTGCCGGAGGACGAGCCGGCCCCCGGTCGGCCGAACACCAAGCGCAGGCGCGCGATCGGCGCAGCAGCCGGGATCGCGCTGCTGCTCGCTTTTGGCCTGTGGCTCGCCTATCGCCCGACGCCCGGCGAGATTCAGGGCATGGTCGACGCGCACGAGGTGCGGATCGCCAGCAAGGTCGCCGGCCGGATCGCTGCTTTCCATGTCGAGGAAGGCCAGGCAGTGCGTGCGGGCCAGCTGCTCTACACCATCGACAGTCCCGAGGTCGCGGCACGCTCGCAGCAGGCTGACGGCGCGCTCGCCGCCGCCGAGGCGATGGAGAGCAAGGCGCGCAGCGGCACGCGGCCCGAGGATATCGGGGCGGCGGAAGCGCAATGGCGCCGGGCCGAAGCCTCCGCCGATCTTGCACGCACCACATATCAGCGCACCCAGCGCCTTTTCGACGAAGGCGTGCTCGCGGGGCAGAGGCGCGACGAGGCCCGCACCAATGCAATCGCGTCGAGCGAGGCCGCGAAGGCGGCGAAGGCGCAGTACGACCAGGCGCTGGCGGGCGCCCGCCGCGAGGATCAGGCCGCCGCCGGGGGCCAGACCCAACAAGCGCGCGGGGCCGTCGCGGAAGTCGAGGCCGCCGCCGAGGAAACCCGCATCACGGCGCCGATGGCGGGCGAGATCGGCCGCCGCCTCGCCCAGCCCGGCGAACTGGTGCCGCAGGGCTTTCCCGTCTTCGTGCTGACCGACACCGCGCGTCCCTGGGTCACGCTCAACGTGCGCGAGGATCAGCTGCGCGGGCTCGCGCGCGGCACCGAAGTGACCGGCCGCATCCCGGCGCTGGACGACCGGCGCGTCCGGTTCCGCGTCGCCTATCTTGCCCCGGCAGGCGATTTCGCGACATGGCGCGCGACGCGTCAGTCGAGCGGGTTCGACATCAAGAGCTTCGAGGTTCGCGTCCGGCCGGTCGCCCCGGTGCGCGGCCTGCGGCCGGGCATGACCGTGCTATTCGACTGGCCGCAATAGTGCCGGACGCGCGCGAAGCGTCGGGACCGGCGGCGGCCTTTCGCGAAGGTTTCCGGCGGGAAATCCGCTTCCTCCGGTCGAGCTTCTGGGATTTCGCCCTCATCAGCTGGATTCCCCTGATGCTGATGGCGGTGGTGGCGGTCCAACTCGCACCCGGCGTGATGCGCGACCTGCCGATCGCGGTGGTGGACGAGGACGGCGGCGCCATCGCCCGCGAGCTGGTGCGGCGGTTGGACGCGTCGCCCGGACTCCGCGTCGCGGCCCGTCCGCCCGACATGCCCGAGGCCGAGCGGCTGGTGCGCTCGCGCATCGCCTATGCCGTCGTGCTGGTCCCGCGCGGAACGCAGCGCGCCGTGCTGCGGGGCGAAACCGCCGGCCTCACCATCTTCTACAACGCCAGCTATTCGACGCCGTCGGGCGCGGCGCTGCGCGACATCGGCGATGTCGTGCAGGGTCATGCGGCGCGGCTCGCCGTCGACCAGCAGGCCGCGATCAAGCCGGGGAAGGTCCGTCCGCCGCCGGTCGCCGCGCGGACCACCATCCTGTTCAATCCGCAGGGCAGCTATGAACTGCAACTTGTCGCGCTGCTGCATCCGGCGCTGCTCCACCTCATCTTCATGGTCGCGGTGGCGAGCGCGCTCGGCCGCGAGCTGCGCGACGGGACCATCGGCGCCTGGTTGGGCGGCAAGCCGTGGCCGGCCGCGGCCGCGGCCGTCGCGGGCAAGGTCGCCATCTATATCATCGTCTTCATGGGATGGGGGGTTCTGGTCACCTTCTATCTCGCCGGGCTTCGCGGCTGGCCGGTCCTCGGCAGTCCGATGATGATGCTCGCGGGCTATGCCGCCATGTATCTCGCCTATGTCGGCGTGACGCTGCTCGCGATCGGCCTGACGCTGTCGATGGGCAAGGCGCTGTCGATCGCGGGCCTCTATGCCGGCGCCTCCTTCGCCTTCGCGGGCGCGATCTTCCCGATCGAATCGGCGTCGGGCTTCGCGCGGCTGTGGAGCGCAATCCTTCCCTATACCGCCTTCGCCAAGCTGCTCGCCGAACAATGGATGATGGGGTCACCCGCGGCGGTCTCGCTGCCGCATATCTTCGTCCTGCTGCTCTTCCTCGGCGTCGGCGCGGCCGCCGGGCTGCCGCGCTACATCGCCGCGGCGGGAAACCCCGCCGTCTGGGGGCGCCGATGACCGGACGCGCCTTCCTCGCCACCTTCCGCGCGATCCTGACCGACAGCACGGCGATCATGCTGCTGATCGGCTCAGCGATCCTCTATTCCTTCTTCTACCCCAGCGCCTATTCGGGCGAGGTGCCGACCCGCATCCCGATCGCCGTAGTGGACATGGACCATAGCGGCATGAGCCGCTCGCTGACCGCCAGACTGATCGCGCTGCAGCAGGCCGAAGTCGTCGCGCGTCCAGCATCGCTTGCCGACGCGCTGCGCTGGATCGAGGACCGACGCGCGAGCGCCGTCGTCGTCATCCCCGAAGGGTTCGAGCGGCATATCCGGCGCGGCGAACAGGGAAAGGTCGCGCTCTACGGCAATGGCGCCTATCTGCTGCGCGGCAGCACGGCGCTGGCCGGGGTCGGCACCGCGCTGGCCGACCTGGGCCGCGCAGCGGCGACCGATCAGGCAATGATGCTTGGTGCGCCCGCCCCGCCGGCGCTGGGCATGGTCCAGCGCCCGCTGTTCAACACGCGCGAAGGCTATGGCAGCGCCATCTTTCCCGCCGTCACATTCGTCATCATCCACCAGACGCTGCTCATGGGGCTGGCGATGCTGGCGGCAACGATGCGCGAACAGCAGGGGCCGCTGGCCTTCAGCCCGCGCGGGCTGCTGGGGATCGCGCTGGCCTTCTTCGTCATCGGCTACGCGAATGTCGTCTATTACACCGGCTTCGTCTTCTGGTTCCAGGACATGCCGCGCGCCGCGGGCACCCTCGGTGCGCTCGCGGTCGCGAGCGGCCTTTTCATCGCGGCGACGGTTGCGGGCGCGCTGGCGCTGGCCAGCTTCTTCAAGGTGCGCGAACGCCCGATCCAACTTTGGATCATCACCTCGGTCCCGATCTATTTCCTCGCCGGCCTGTCCTGGCCGGCCGAGGCGATGCCGGATTGGCTCGCGCTGCTCGCCCGGCTGCTGCCGACGACGCCCGGCATCCACCTGATGGTCGGCATCAACCAGATGGGCGCCAGCCTGTCGGAGCAGACGGCCGAGCTGGCCAACCTCGCGGCGTTGACCCTTCTCTATGGCACCGTCGCGGTCCTCCGCTATCGCGTCCGCCCCGTCGGCGGGGAGAAAAAGGCAGATTCAGGTAGCCTACAGGGATAAGAGCATCTCAGACGAACGTCCGCTCTCGAAAGCGCCCGTTTCGCCTTTGGAATGACGCATCTCGGGCGCAAAGCCGCCTGAGAGATGCTCTCAGTTTGGATGCATCTCTGGTCGACGGCCTCGCACTTATCAGCTGCGACGCTAAGCTAGGCCACGGAAGTTCAGCGGGAGTGGCGATTTGCGTCCGATAATGACTTTGGCGGTTGCCGCCACCTTGGCGGCGTGCGGTCGAAGCGAGCCGCGGAGTCTGCAGTATTTCGAGAGCCATCTGGAGGAAGCGCGGGATATCGTCGCTGCGTGTGAGAATGATAGTAAGCGTGTCCTGAAGGCCGCAGCTAGGCGGCCTGAGCGATCTGCTGCTGCTCTGGCTGCCAGTTCCACGGCATAAGGTCGCCCCAGCGGGAGGCGGGCCAGCCTGAGGCGATCTTCTCGATGACATCGGCGATATAGGCCTGCGGCTCGACGCCGTTGAGCTTGGCGGTCTCGATGACGGAGTAGATGGCGGCGGCGCGTTCGCCGCCGGCCTTCGATCCGGCGAACAGCCAGTTCTTGCGCCCGATCGCGATCGATCGGATGGCGCGCTCGGCGATATTGTTGTCGATCTCCGCCATGCCCTCGCCCGTGTAGCGGGTCAGCGCATCCCAGCGCTTGCGGCCATAGGCGAGCGCCTTTGCCATCGCCGACTTGGGCGACAGGCGGCGCAGGGCGTCGTCGATCGCGCCGCGAAGCGCGTCGATCTGCGGCCTGGCCTGCTCTTGTCGATGTCGGCGCCGGACATCGGGCGGCTGGCCGCGCACCTCCTCTTCGATCCGGTAAAGCCCGGCGATACGATCGAGCAGGTCGGTGGTGAGTGGCGTCGGACTCGTCTGGTGGCACTCGAAGATCTTGCGGCGGAAGTGCGCCCAGCAGGCGACCTCCTGGATGCGACCTCCCTCGTACAGCTTCTCATATCCGGCATAGCCGTCGGCTTGGAGGAGGCCGGTGAACGGCCCCAGCTCGCTCTGTGGATGGATGCCGCTGCGATCGGGAGTGAACCGATACCAGGCGAGCGCCGGGGTGGCGGCGCCCGATGCGCGGTCATCGACGACATAGGCCCAGAGCCGCGCCTGCGCGGTGCGGCCCTTGCCCGGCACGAGCATCGGCACCGGCGTGTCGTCGGTGTGGAGCTTGGCGGCCTTCAGCCCTTCCTCGCGGATCCGGCTGACGATGGGGTCGAGCAGGTGCGCGGCCTGGCCCGCCCAGCCGGCGAGGGTCGAGCGATCGATGTCGATACCCTGCGCCGCCATCATCTCTGCCTGGCGGTAAAGCGGCAGATGGTGATCGAACTTGTGGACGACGACATGGGCGAGCGTGGCAAAACTGGCCTTGCCGCGTGCTATTGCCTTCACCGGCGCCGGCGCCTGGACGATCCTGTCGCAGGCGCGGCAGCTATACTTGGGCCGGACGGTTCGGATGACGCGCCACTGAACCGGCGCAACATCGAGCTGCTCGTCGCTATCCTGCCCGAGCGGGCGCAGCGCGCCGCCGCAAGCGGGACAGGTGCAACTGCCGGCCTCGGGCTCGATCCGCCGTTCGGCGCGCGGCAGGTGATCGGGCAATGCGCGCACGGGCACCCGTTCGGCGCGCGCCGTGTCAGTCGTTCGGCTATCCGCGACCTCGGCTTCGCCTTCGAGCTCCTCGAGGGCGAGCTCGAGTTGCTCGATCTGCAGCGCGAGCTTCTCCGAGGACTGGCCGAAGGTCATGCGGCGAAGCTGAGCGAGCTGGTGGCGGAGGGTATCGATCAGCGTATCGCGGGCCGCGAGAGCGGCTTCGAGCTCGGCGATCCGGGCGTCCTTGTCGATGCTGGATGAGGCTGGTTCCGACACCCGGAACACCTAGCAAAACGGGGATCGCGAGGCCAGTAAAACCGACGATAATCCGCCACTTTTTACCCTGCGAGCAAGGGCGCCGCGGTGCGTTCGGGACGCCGCCAGTCGATGCCTTCGAGTAGCATCGAAAGCTGCGCCGCGGTGAGGCATACCTTGCCCGCCTTGGTGATCGGCCAGATGAACCGGCCCCGATCCATGCGCTTCGAGAAGAGGCACAGACCCTGGCCGTCGTACCAGAGCAGCTTGACCAGATCGCCCCGCTTGCCGCGGAACGCGAACAGCGCGCCCGAGTGCGGACTCTTCTCCAGCACCTGCTGCACCAGCACCGCGAGGCCGTCGAACCCCTTGCGCATATCGGTGGCTCCGCAGGCCAGATAGATGCGTGTCGTCGGCGGTAACGGGATCATCGGGCAAGGACGGACATCACCCGGGCCAGCGCGTCGGTATCGACCGCCGCGTCGACGGTGAGACGCACGCCCGACGGCAGCTCGATCCCAATGTGGCCGCTGCCTGCCAGCGCCGTGGTCGGCACCGACACCTCGACCTCGGCGAACGACGGCACCGACGCGCGCTTCGCTCCCGTCAGGTCGCCCGCCAATGCCTGCCGGCGCCACGTATAGAGCATCCCGCTGCCGACCGCGTGCCGCTGGCACGTCGCCGAAACCGAGCCGTCGGGGCCGAACGCTTCGCGCAGGATCGCCAGCTTCTGATCCACCGACCAACGGCGACGACCGCCAACGACCGCGATCCGACTGCTCATACGATTACTCATATGACCGGTCACAAGAGCACTCGCTCCCGCCGCTCCGATATCCTCGCTCATCACCGCTCCTCGCAAAGAGCGGCTATCAGCACCCCGCAGCAGCTTTCCGCAAGGCGGCCTTCAGGAGTAAGCGGTGTTCTCAGCCCACGTCGGTCCAGGGCATGAGATTTCCGACGTTGTTTGCAGGGTGACCATTTGCCAGTTTGCTGAGCGTCTGGGTCAGCCAGTCGTGCGGGTTAATGCCGCTGAT
>JAESFO010000179.1_pt1 | contig 144645 bp, 120 predicted proteins | sample 9269421 | NCBI WGS metagenome assembly JAESFO01 (sample SAMN14502839, study PRJNA617101) | algae metagenome | isolation source: Nostoc desertorum CM1-VF14 and co-occurring heterotrophs from rocky... | place: USA: Clark Mountains, San Bernardino, California | collected 2000-06-05 | reverse complement strand
ACTGTTTTGGGAGCGATCGCGTTGCGGGTAGATTCATCGGTTAAAACTGCTCAAATGCTTACCATATATACATTTTATCAGTTTGAAGCTCCGCTTTTTTCTGAGTTTGTGAGAAATCCGGGCAAACAACCTGTTGCAGGCGACCAGAATCACCCAATACTTGCCCAACGTTTGGTTCAAATATTGTCTTAATTTGAATAGATTTAGCTTCAGCAGCAAGTCGCACCGTTTCCAGCGCAGCTTTAATAGTAAAAGTTAGGCTGACTGGAACTGTTTTCAAGCTCAATTTGCCTTGGAGAATGCGCGACACATCAAGCAAATCTTCGATCAGTTGTGCTTGCAGCTTGGCATTGCGCTCGATCGTGTCCAGTGCATACTGAGTTTTAGCTGCGTTCTGCTGGCTGGTTTGTAAGATTTTTGTCCATCCCAGAATCGGATTTAAGGGCGATCGCAATTCATGAGACAGCACTGCTAAAAATTCATCTTTGATGCGGTTTGCTTGCTGCGCTTGTTCAGTCTGTTCCTGTAAAGAAACCATCAGCCGATTAAGGCGATCGTTCTGCTCTTGCAGTAAAGCTTCTGCACGCTTACGTTCGGTAATATCGGATAGGATGAAAACAGCACCTGTGAGAGTCCCATGCTCATCAAGAACTGGGTCCATAGTTTTGGCAAACCATCTTTCTTGAGACTGAACTTCTAAAACCTGCCGTTGGTGAGTTTCTGTAGCACGGCGAAAGCAAATGCCGTCCTCGATTCCCCATTTTACGTTAATCACCTCATAGTAGGTGCGGCCTAAAATTTCGCTAGAATGCTTGTGAACCAGTTGCATCATCGCTCGATTACAGCGCAACACTCTACCTTCTTTGTCTACCAGACATACACCGTCATTGATGGAGTCAAAAGTCGTTTGCCACTCTCGTGCTGAAGATAAAGCTGCTTCTTCTGCCCGTCGAATTCGCAGCAGCGATCGCACTGTAGCCACCAGTTCAATAGGTTCAATAGGTTGGACAAGATAAGCATCAGCACCACTGTCTAAGCCTTCTGCTTTATCCTGACTTTGAACAAAACTTGCAGAAAGGTGTAGCACAGGAATAAAAGCAGTTTCGGGATTTGCCTTAATTTGGCGACAGACTTCAAAGCCTGTAAGATCGGGTAATTTGACATCCAAAATTACCAGAGCAGGTAGATGCTCAACAACTGCCCTTAATCCTGCTGCTCCGGTTGCTGCTTCCACAACCCTAAAGCCTGCATCTTGCAAAATCCGGATCACAACGTAACGATTGGCTTCGTTATCATCCACATGGAGAACTGTAACTTGTGGCTCAGACATGAATTCCCCCTCAAACCTCTAGAACAAGCCCGGCTTTGACGAGCGCATCCTGAAGTTGGGTGTTCGCCGTTGCTTGAGAGCCTGTTTCTTTAGAAAGAATAGCGATGCTTTGTTTTGCTAACCAGCTGTCCGCTTGGGCATCCAGTTGGGCAGATGAGTGGATAATTACAGGAATTGACGAAGTGACTGAATTATGCCTCAACTGTTTTAGTACATCAAACCCGCTCATCTCTGGCATCTCTAAGTCAAGCACGATCGCAGTCGGTTGCTCGCGTTGTGCCAACGCTAATCCTTCCCGTCCGTTCGCGGCTTCTAAAATACTCAATTGTGTATTTATTAACAACTGTTTCATCAGATACCGATAGGCAGGGTCATCGTCAATTAACAAGATTTTTTGAGGCTTGTTCTGATTAATTAGCGTATTAAGTTTATTCAACAGCTGCAATCTCTCTACGGGCTTAATCAGAAAACCGTTAGCTCCTAGTGCCAGTGCTTGCTTCTCGTTATCAATGATGGTAATAACGACTACAGGGATGGTGGAAGTCATTTCATCTGCTTTGAGTTCTCGCAGGAACGTCCAGCCGTTTTGCCCTTCTAGCATAATATCTAGCATAATCGCCACTGGTCGGACTTGTTGTAATACTTGCCTTGCTTGGGCTAAGGTGCGGGTGGCAATTAATTGATAGGTTGACTGCTGAAGGTGGTTTTCGTAAATAAATAGCGTTTCTGGATGATCTTCAACCGCCAGAATGGGCAGCCGAGTTGTCTCAAGTGATACGATCGGTTGTACTAAGGTGGGAAATTCAGTTGTGTATGGGTAGATGAGTGGAATCGATACTGTAAAGGTAGAGCCTTGACCTGGCTTACTTTTAACCGAAATACTACCGCCGAGTAGCTCCGCTAGCTTGTGTGATAACGGCAATCCTAACCCGGTTCCCTTCACCTGCTTTTGCAGAGAAGACTCAATTTGGATAAAATCCTCAAAAATGCGCTCTTGATCAGCGATCGCAATACCGATCCCCGTATCAGACACGGAGAATGTCACGGTATGACCCCTTTGCACAGCACTCACGCGCACCTCTCCCTGCTGGGTAAATTTGAGTGCATTCGAGACAAAGTTTCTCAGAATTTGCGCGATTTTGCCCTCATCAGTATAAAGTGGAGCTATGCCTTCAGGTTCCTCCACAATCAGCGCAACAGAAGAGTCTTGAACCAATAATGGGCGGAGCATTCCCCGCAGGGTTGCAAACAAGTCGCTAGCTTCAAAGGAACTGGGACGCACTTCAATTTTTCCAGCTTCCACCTTGGCCAAATCCAACAGGTCGTTGACCATTTCTGATAATCCGCTCGCCGCCTTTTGGATGAATGTCACCTGCTTTTCTTGCTCGACGGTCAAATCGCCATCCATCCGTGCTAGCAGCATCCGAGAAAGCGACAGAATCGAGTTGAGGGGTGTGCGAAACTCATGGCTCATGTTCGAGAGAAAGCGGGTTTTTAGCTCGTTTGCTTTTTGCAAGGAACTTGCCTTTTCATCCAGTTCCGCGTAGAGAGCAACCACACCACGATTGGTATCTTCCAGTTCCCGGTTGAGATGGGTCAATTCTTCCTCGCGCTTACGTAACTCTGCCATTGCCCGCAGTAATTCCTGGTTTTGTCGCTGGATCTCTTCATAGGGATTCTGGGGCGATCGCTCCATCACAGCTTCTCGAATCTGCTGCAATTGCGAATCGGTAAAATCTGGTGTGCGCTTCGAGAATTTTTTGCTCATCACCACCGTTGTTCCCTGTCCCGGCAGCGATTCTATTTCAAAGAAATCCATCAGCTTGCGGCTACCCATGATGCCTAGCCCCATTCCTGTACTAGAGGTGTAGCGTCCTGCCAAAACATCTGCCAGATGAGGAATTCCCTTACCCCGATCCTGAATCCGAATCACAAACGCTTGCGGTTCTCCTGCCACAGAAAATTCAACGGTTCCACCTTTGGCATACTGAAAGGCATTACGGGTAATTTCTGAAACTGCCGTTGCCAATCGTGCCTGATCTTGGGCAGCAAAGCCCAATTGCTCTGCAATCTTACGAGTTCGCTGCCGAGCTTGCACAACATCCTGTTCGTACTGGATTTCGAGGGTGAAAATAGTTGTCAAGTCGCTTTACTCCAATTCAAATCAGTTATCAGTTACTGCTGAGACGGCAGGGGGAGCAGGGGAGGCAGGGGAGGCAGGGGAGGCAGGGGAAGCAGGGGGAGCAGGGGGAGCAGGGGGGGCAGGGGGAGAAGAGTCTGAATAATCGTCTTCAAGCTAAAAATTGGATAATTTAATTTTTGGAGTGCCCTTAACGATTTCTCAACCAAGGTGATGGATTATTAATCATATTCACTAGACCAGATAAAACTTGGTTGTAATTTGCATAAATTTCTCGTCCTAATTCTACATTCATGTAGTTGCATTTGACAGCAAATTCAATCCAAGTTTGAGTTTCAGCAGCTTCAGCTTCACAATCATTTAATTTAGCAACAAAAGCTGCTTCATAACGCCGTTTTCTCCATGCTTCTGCCATATTTGCACACACAGAACGCGATAGCGAAGCGGTAGCGAGTCTTCGAGCGTCTGATCTACGAATTTGATCAGTTAACGAATATCTCTCCTCCACAGGGAACTTTTTTGATAGCTCAAAAATTTTCATTGCTGCTTCAAAGGCAATTTTATAAATCCCCAAATCTCTATGATCTTTTATTGCTTCTTTATTCATTATTTTGCCTCCCCTGCCTCCCCTGCCTCCCCTGCCTCCCCTACCATCTTCACCCCACTCCCCTAGCTACTAACACCGTCACATCATCCCGCTCTCGGTTAAAGTCCCGATATAAAACACCTGCAATCAAGCTGGGATGTTTTTGACTCAAGCCTGGATAGCGATCGAGCTGCCACTTACTATCTAATCCGTCAGAATGCATAATTAAAAGTCCGTTGGCATACCAGGGATAGCTCAACTCTTGAATTTTGCGGACTTCATGTCCCACCGTGCCGTTGTTAGATATCAGATGGTGGTGGCGTTCAGTAAAGGAGAAAATGCTGGCAGCGATATTACCAATTCCGGCAAAGCGGACAGACTGTTGTTCAAAATCGATTTCAGCAATGGCGAGTGCTGCTCCTCGTGTACTTCGCAAGGCGGCGTGGGCAGCTTCGACGATCGCACCAGGAGAGCGATGATGTTCTTGAAAGATTCTTACGGCTTGGAAAGCAGCAGTGGCAGCAGCAGGCCCATGCCCTAAGCCATCGGCTACTAAGAACAGGCTGCGGCAATTATCCACTTGATATGCCCAAGCATCTCCAGAAATGTTTTCCCCTCGCTTGGACAAACAGATCACCCCAATGTCTAAAGTTTTTTGGGGCGGATGGAACGCTGAGTCTGACCAGAGGTGGGCGAGGAGCGCCGTCCCTTGGTTGGGAATGGAATAAATTTCAAACAAACCAGAGAGGCGAGAAATTGCACCCAGTCCATTGCCTAATGTTCCGCGTGTGGAAAAGCCATCTTGCAAACACTCATCCACATCAACCATTCCCCGTCCTTTATCTAGCGATAAGACTTCAATACCAATGGCTGAATCGTGTTCGAGCAATCTTAGCAATAACACCCCACCCTGACCGTGCTGGATCAGATTGTTCGCCACCTCTGTCACCACAATCCCAACCTTGCCCCGTTGGGTTTCCTGAAAACCGAGCCGAGTTGCTAAAGCGATCGCTACCCGTCGCGCTTCCCCAATCTGACTAGATTCAGTAATTGTAATGACGACAGATTCTTTCATACAGCACTTTGCAACTAAATGAGGGGCAGGAGGCAGGGGGCAGGGGGCAGGAGGGTTTTAAGATTTTATTTTTTGAATGCTGGACACTAAAATTCCTTGAAACCTATCGACTTCTTCCAAAACAGGAGTAAATAATTCAGGGGATGCTAATCCGACTTCCTTGGAAATAATTAACTGAGTATCAAGTTCTCGTAAGCGTTCCTAAACTAATGTGTAGAAATTGGATATATTCATTCTGCGTTCGTCTTCCATAGCCTTCTCTAACGAGACGCTGCGCGAACAGCTATATTAGATGGCACAGAAACTGCCGAGCGTCTAATCTGGCTAGTTAATCCATAAAGTTCAGATTTCGGGAATTTTTCGGTAAGTCGATAGCAGTTAATGGCAAGCTTGACTCCACGCTGCCAGATAAATTGCTCTCTGTAGCTCATGGTTTAGAAGTTTGAAGTTAGAAGAAACTAAACATTATACACCTTCTGCCTCCTGCCCCTTGCCTCCTGCCCCTTGCCTCCTGCCCCTTGCCTCCTGCCCCCTGCCTCCTTCTTCCTCCTGCCCCCTGCCTCCTGCCCCCTGCCTCCTGCCTCAAAACCAGTGACTTTGTACCTCATGCAAAAGAAAACTGCTGTATTATTTCCATCGTACAATTACTACCCGTGTCCCTTCTCCCACCGCAGACTGAATTTCAAACTCGTTGGCCAGTCGTTTGGCACCGCCCAGTCCCATCCCCAACCCGCTCCCAGTGGTGAACCCATCCTTCAGTGCCATCTCAATATTGGGAATTCCCGGCCCCTGATCTTCAAAAGTCAACCGAAGTCCTCGTTTTCTCCCTTCTTGAAGCATTTCTAGCTTGACTGTGCCACCTCCCCCGTAGTCTAAGGTATTGCGGGCTAACTCACTAGCAGCAGTCACAATTTTAGTTTGGTCTACTAAACTCAAGCCAATCTCCACAGCCATCTGGCGCACAGCTTGCCGAACTAATACTATATCTGTAGAAGTTTGAATATTGAGCGTTTCAGTCTGCTGCATCGTCATCTACACGCCATTTGACCTGATTTTTGGTTTTATTCAGTGAAGAGCGCAACAGTGCCATACCCTTTTCTACGTTTAGGGCAGTCTGAATGTCTGTCAGCGACAGCCCCAATTCTACCAGGGTAATTGCCACAGCAGGCTGCATCCCAACGACAACTGTTTGGGTATCCAGCACCCGTGACATTCTGGCAGTGTTTCCTAAAATCCTTGCAACGAAAGAATCAACAATCTCTAATGCAGAGATATCGATCAAGACACCGTGAACATTAGTTTGAGAGATGCGGTTTGCCAAGTCATCCTGTAGTGTCATAGCAAGCTGATCGTGCATATCCACTTGGATCGTCACAATCAGGAAATTGCCCATTTCGAGTATGGGAATGCGTTCCATTAGTTTCTCCTGCCTACCTATTTGGGTTGAGAGCGGGTAATGGTAGCACCCAAACGTTTTAGTGCTGTGAGAAAGGCATCGGCTAACGTTGCCTTTGTTGTAACATCAGTCAAATCAATGCCGAGATAAACGATCGTTTGGGCAATTTGAGGACGAATGCCACTGATTATACAATCGGCTCCCATGAGACGGGCAGCCGTAACTGTTTTAAGTAGATGTTGAGCTGTGAGGGTATCGACAGTTACAACTCCAGTAATGTCAATAATGGCAACTTCTGACCCCGTTTCAACAATTTTCTGCAATAACGACTCCATCATTATTTGAGTACGCGTACTATCCAGAGTACCGATGATGGGTAATGCCAAAATTCCCTCCCAGAGTTTAATTACTGGGGTAGACAGCTCCATCAACTCTTCCTGCTGCCGCAAAATCACTTCTTCACGCGCTTTTTGATACACTTCAATTGTCAGCAATCCCAGCTGATCCAGCAGGCTTGTGGCTAGCCATATCTCTTCACCTAACTCAATTGGGTCTTTTAACTGCTGACGCATTCGGTTGAACAGGGGTTGCTTGAACGAAAAGACGAATGTAGCTGTTTCCGACGGTGTGAAACCTTGTTGCGATCGCGATCGAGATATGCTGGTTAGCATCGAGCGCATCTCTTGCCAATTCCCTGCCTGAATATTGCTCAACTTTCCCTGAGCAACGGCGACACGAAACAAACTCAGGAATTCCCGGCACTCCTGTTTTAGCTCGGCTTCTTTCATCAAGCCTCTGCGAATATTGACAGTGGCTAATTCCTGAGTCCACTCCGACAGCAAATCTGCCTCAAAGGTTTCCAGGATCTCCGGTATCTTACTTTCACTCATTGTTCTAAGGCAACAGTTTTCATTAGTTCCCAATTCAGTGTATGACGATTCAGCTTAACCTAATAGCTGAAGTTGAAAATCGAGTCATGCTTGTTTTTGGTTGAAGGGGGCAGGGGGCAGGAGGCAGGGGGAAGGAGGAAATTCTGACTCCTGCCCTTTGCCCGTGACGAAAGGGAACAAGGGTTTAAAACCTCAACCAAATTTTAATTTGGTCGCACTTATTAAGGAGGGTTTAGCAGCGGCTGTCAAGTGGTATGAAGTTGGTACACTTTCCCAATCTAAGGCTGCTGAAATTGCCGGAGTTAGCCGTTACCAATTCCTAGAAGCACTTGATCGTTATAATGTTTCGCCTTTTCAAGTAACTTCTGAAGAATTAGTCCAGGAGTTAGCGCGTGACTAGACAATGGGTTGTAAATGCTTCTCCATTGTTACATAAACCGCGATCGCTATATCGGTCTTTCCTACAAAATACTAGGCGATCAGGTTGACATTGAGCATCTCAAAACTAACTTTTTCTATAAACATCTTTCCGATGCTTGCACTGCAAAATTTGTACGAGTTGACTTTCATCATCAATTTCATAACGAACTCTATAATCACCTATCCGAATACGATACTCGTTATTAGAACTTTTTAACTTGACAATTCCATCGGGACGTGGTTCTGAAGCAAGATTTTGAATTTTCTCAATAACACGCTCAATAACATCATTTGGTAAGTTATCAATCTGCTTTTGTACCGACTTTGAAATAACGATCGCGTAACTCATTATCTCTGCTCTGAGCGGTTAGCAAGATATTCATCTATAGTCACGGACTCACCATCGTTATACTCAGCGCGAACTGCTTGAATTTCTGCCATTGTTTCTGCATCGTCTTCGTACACAGCTTCTTCGGCTTCAAAAATTTGTTGCTCAATTAGCTCTTGAAGTTGACGTTTTTCTGTTAAATCAAGAGAAGATATTGCTTCTGCTAAAGTTTCTAAGGAGAGTTGTAGTTTAATAATGGCTGGCATTTTTCTCCTATTGGGTGTATTGTTTTGCATTTTGACACCATTATGCTGATTTTAACAGTTATGTTTTTGTCAAGTTGAAAGTCTTTGAATTGTGTTTCAGGACAAATCCATCTAAATTTCACGCTTGTGTGGTACGGCGCAGCAATTGAATTTGTCTAAACTGCGATCGCTCTTCCACAAACTGCGATCGCATCAGTCTTTTCTACAGAATACTATGCGATCGCTTAAGCCGCTTTGCATCTACGCACTCCCCAACAAACTAAAGCGGTCTCACTCGTGACAGGAGTGATTTCAGTCGTGACAGGAGTGATTTCAGTCGTGACGGGAGCGGTCTCACTCGTGACGGGAGCAGTCTCACTCGTGACGGGAGCGGTCTCACTCGTGACGGGAGCAGTCTCACTCGTGACGGGAGCGGTCTCACTCGTGACGGGAGCAGTCTCACTCGTGACGGGAGCGGTCTCACTCGTGACGGGAGCGGTCTCACTCGTGACGGGAGCGGTCTCACTCGTGACGGGAGCGGTCTCACTTCTGCTTTTTTACATTATTAATTAAATTCTGAAAAGAAATACCGAAAAATTACCGATATAACCTGAAAATTTTATGAACAAAAACTGTGAGTTATGCTGAACCGAAACGCAGTTCAATTAAGCCAAGCTAGCTATAACAGCATCTTAAAGGAGTAATTTTATGTCTCGTCAAAAACGCACATCCCGCATTTTAGAAAAAGTTCAGTTAAGATCCGCCGGACTGAAATCGATTGTTCCAAGCATCAAATTTGATGAAAATTATAATCTGGAAAAATTGATTGAGTCAATTGAGCAGTTACGCAACAAACTTGATGTTTATAATACCGCTCTATCTGTGGTTGACTCTTCTAAAACTGAAATTGAAGAGATGGAAAAAAACTTGAGTCAGCTTTCTGAGAAAATGTTGATGGTGGTTGCAATCAAGTACGGCAAAGACAGCCGCGAATATGAGATGGCGGGTGGTGTTCGCAATAGCGACCGCATCCGCAAAATTAGGTCGAGTCGCCTGAAAAATGTTGCAGAACAAGCATCAGATGAAAATGCTAAAACTGCATAAAATGCAGGATAAGGTAGCAAACGTGATGAATCGCCGTTTTTACAAAAAACTGATTATTGTAGAGACGGCGATTTCTCGCGTCTTTGAGAAATCCGAGAGAAATTGTTTCCAAAAGACCACCTCCGACTTTAGAGTGTTGAAATAACTCAAATAGCTATCTAAAGGCGAGGTATGACAATAAACTTTAGTCGGCGTGAATTTATCTTGCTTGGTTCAGCAGGATTTGGTACCAGCTTGCTGCTGCAAGCTTGTAGTAGTAATCAGACGGCACCAACAGCTACAACAACGGGTGGTGCTGAAGGGTTTAAAATAGCGATCGCTCTCCCTGGAGTGATTACCGATAAAGGCTGGAATCAATCTGGTTATGAAGGTATCAATCTAGCAAAACAAAAGCTAGGTGCCGAAACCGCCTATGTTGAAAAAGTACCACAAGCAGATCAAACAGAAGTATTAACAGATTTTGCTCGTAAAGGCTACAATCTCATCTTCGCGCATGGCGGACAATTTGATGCCGCAATTGAACAAATCGCCTCACAGTTCCCCAACACGTTTTTTGTCGGAGTAAATGGTAATCTCAAGGGTGAGAATATTGCTTCTTTACGAATAGATCACCTACAAGCTAGTTATTTGTGTGGCATTATCGGTGCTTCTGTGACTAAATCTAATAAATTAGCTTATATTGCTGGAGAAAAGTTCCCCGCTACCGAGGGAGAACTGCGGGGATTTGAATTAGGAGCAAAGTCTGTTAAACCAAATATTCAAATTACTTCTACTTTTACAGGTGATTGGAATGATGTTTCTAAAGCTAAGGAAGCGACTCTGGCACTAATTTCTTCTGGTACTGATGTCATTTATCAATGGTTAGATAATGCCTCAGCCGCAGTTTTACAAACAGCAGGCGAAAAAGGAGTATATGCTTTTGGTAACACCAAGGATCAATTAGACGTTGCACCAAAAGCTGTCTTAACCAGCGCTGTCAAACGGTTAGATTTAGCCATAGGTTATATAGCAGAATTAGCCAAACAAAAACAAATTAAAGGGCAAATATATACAATTGGGCTAGAAAGAACAGATGTCTTATTTTTAGGGAAATTCGGAGCAATCGTACCAGAAGCAGTAAAGCAAAAGGTATTGAATGCAAAGCAAGAGATTGTTAATAAAAAAATCGTTTTTTAAGACTGTAAAGAGGCTGATAAGGATAGGCGCTGTGTGAAGAAAGCAATCACATAGGTTTAACATACAGATATCTTAAAAACTTTCGTAGTCAAATTACCCCCCTTAATCCCCCCTTATAAAGGGGGGAAATAAAAAATCTTGTTCCCTCCCCTTTACAAGGGGAGGGTTAGGGTGGGGTAAAACTGATGCGAATCTTCACTATGAGCTATCAGCTTTGTGAATATGAACTATTTACGCTTACAAAATATTACCAAACGTTTTGGGTCTTTTATTGCTAACGATAATATCAATCTCTCTATTGCATCTGGAACAATTCATGCAATACTAGGCGAAAATGGGGCAGGTAAGAGTACTTTAATGAATATTATTAGTGGACTCTATCAACCTGATGCTGGTGAGATTTATCTCCAAGAAAAACCCATAAAAATTACTTCACCAAATGAGGCAATTAAATTAGGTGTTGGCATGATTTACCAACACTTCATGCTTGTACCGAAACTTACTGTCACAGAAAATATTATCTTAGGAATGGAGAAGACTTGGCGGCTAAATCTAAAAGATAAACAGCAAGAAATCGCTGCTTTATCCCAAGCTTATGGATTAGAAGTTGACCCCACTGCCAAAGTTGAAAATTTATCTGTTGGGGCACAACAACGGGTAGAAATTCTTAAAGTTCTCTACCGTCGAGCAAAATTATTGATTCTTGATGAACCTACAGCAGTTTTGACACCGCCAGAAGTAGAATCATTAATTGCTATCTTGCGTCAATTGGCAGCCGCAGGTAACACAATCATTTTTATCAGTCATAAATTAGATGAGGTAATGAATCTCTGTGATTCAGTCACAGTTTTGCGTCAGGGAAAGGTAGTAGCAACAACATCAACTGAAACGGCGACACCTCAACAGTTAGCAACATTAATGGTAGGGCGCGAAGTCGCTTTACAGTTAAATAAAAGTCCGACATTACCAGGAGAAATTATCCTATCGGTGCAAAATTTACAAGTTGCTGATGAAAGAAATATTCTTACTGTAAATAATGTATCTTTTGAACTGCGGGCGGGAGAAATTTTAGGAATTGCTGGTGTCGATGGCAATGGACAGCGAGAATTAGCTGATGCGATCGCTCTTGTGCGGACTATTAAGCAGGGTAAAATTGAGTTTACGCCCAAGGATTCTTCAGTGGGCTACATCCCAGAAGATAGGCAGACAATGGGATTGGTGTTGCAATTTAGCATCGCCCAAAACTTGATTTTAAAAGCTTTTAAATCTCTGCCATTTTGTCGCCGTTTTTTGTTACAACAAGAAGCGATCGCTAATCGTGCCCAAGCTGCAATGCAAGAGTTTGACATTCGAGCATCAGGGAAAGATATCTTGGTAAGTCAGCTTTCGGGAGGAAATCAACAAAAAGTGGTGTTAGCGAGAGAACTGGCGCAAACACCAGCTTTAATTATCGCTATGCAACCCACCAGGGGGTTAGATGTCGGGGCGACAGTAGCCGTTCAGTCTCGAATCTTAACAGAACGCGATCGCGGTGCGGCAATTTTGTATATCTCTACTGAGTTAGAAGAAGTGATGGCAATGAGCGATCGCATTGCTGTAATCTACAGAGGTGAGTTTGTGGCTATTTTGGATGCAGCTACGGCAAAGGTAGAAGAAATTGGTTTGTTAATGGCTGGGGGATTATCTTGATAAATTTACTAAACGAGAATCCAAATCAGTAGACAATTAACAATAAAAACAGAAAAAATTCATAAAGGTGACTCTATGACTCAAGCTTTACCTAAAACCAAGCTAGTAACCTTTGAAGAATTTGTACGGTGGAAACCCGACGGGGGGCGATATGAACTGCATGATGGAGTAATTGTAGAAATGACACAACCATTAGGCGATCATGAAGAGATCACAGGATTTTTAGCTACAAAAATTCCAATCGAATATGATCGGCTTAAACTTCCTTACTTCATACCAAAAACAGCACTCGTAAAACCACCTGAAAATGAATCCGGTTATTCTCCAGATGTATTAATAATCAATCGCTCCAATCTGGTAAATGAACCTTTGTGGAAAAAGGAATCTACTGTTACTCAGTCCGCATCAATTCCTCTGGTGATTGAGGTAGTTAGTACCAATTGGCGTACTGACTATTACACTAAGCGTGGTGTGTATGAAGAAGTTGGTATTTTAGAGTACTGGATTGTAGATTACCTAGCTCTGGCAGGCAAATCGTTGATTGGCAATTCCAAAGAGCCTACAATATCGATTTATTCACTAGTCGAGGGCGAATACCAAGTCAGACAGTTCCGTGGGAGCGATCGCATTATCTCACCTACTTTCCCGGAATTGAATTTAACCGCCGAGCAGATTTTTCAAGCTGGAAACACTACCCCCGGATTTCTCACCACACCTCGAATGGAGGAGTAATGAGTAGTGAGTAAGGAGTAATGAGTAAAATTCTTAACTTATTACTTATTACTCATTACTTATTACTCATTACTTATTACTTATAAGCTTCATGAGCTTGTGAGAAATGCGGGTACCACATAAAGTTGACTTAAATTGATTTTAGGAGATGGTAAGCCATATTTGATTAAGTTGCCTGACTTCGGAACTTAAACTTATAACATTGAGAAATGCAGAGAAGGCGATCGCTTTAGGAAAGTTTCAAAATGCAATTTTTTATGTACCCCGTTATGTCTCAGTGCAAGCGTTCTATTGGGTTAGGCTCGTGCTGACACTAATTAATCGGATTCATCCTAGATTGCTACCCCTACTATCACCGCTAATTGCGATCGCCTCCGCCCTCAGCGTCGGTGCTATCCTCATGCTAATTGCTGGGGCAAATCCCATCACTGCATACAGCATCTTATTTCAAGAATCTTTCTCTACCTACTTTGGATTTGGTAACACCCTCACCAAAATGACACCGCTATTATTCACTAGTTTAGGCGTGTTAGTGGCGTTGCGGGCTGGGCAATTTAATATCGGTGGTGAAGGACAAATTTATCTGGGTGCGTTGGGGAGTACTTTAATTGGGTTATATGTGCAAGGATTACCTGCGGTGATTCATATCCCCTTAGCACTTTTGGCAGGATTTTTCTTTGGTGCAGTTTGGGGTTGGATTCCTGGTTATCTCAAAGCAATACGCGGAGTGAATGAGGTAATTACTACATTGTTGCTCAACTATATTGCGGTGAATTTAGTTAGCTACCTTGTCCAAAACCCATTAATGGCAACAGGTGCGCCTAGTCCTTATTCGCCATTAATTGCCAAAACATCGCGTTTGCCGATTATATTACCGCAAAGCCTTGCCCATGCTGGGATTTTGTTCGGTTTAATTGCCGCAGGTATTTTATGGGTATTGTTAGTGCGATCGCCTCTAGGTTATCAAATTACGGCAGTGGGATTTAACCCGATTGCCGCCCGTTATGCACACATATCTGTTAAACGTACCATTATGCTGGTGATGGCTTGTTCAGGTGGTTTAGCTGGGTTAGCTGGGAGTTGTGAAGTGATGGGGTTGAAATATCGGCTATTTGAACAAGTTTCTCCAGGTTATGGATTTGATGCCATTGCGATCGCTTTTTTAAGTCGTGGTAGTGTTATCGGTGTAGTATTAACTTCTTTGTTTTTTGCAGCGCTTCGCAGTGGTGCAAATGTGATGCAGCGTAGTGCAGGTGTGCCGGTAACTGTGGTTTACGCAATTCAGGGGTTTATGGTGTTATTTATTGCTATCAGTTTCGCACTGGAAAGAGAGATAAAAGTAAAAACGCAGAGGGACGCGAAGGTTTAACGCAGAGGAACACAAAGAAAACTCTGCGATACTTTGCGCTTCCCTCTGCGAACCTCTGCGTTAAAAAATAACCCTATGAATAATCTCAACTTCTTCTCTGATTACTTAATAGCTACTTTACGTCTAGCCGTCCCCCTAGCATTTGCAGCCCTTGGAGGATTGTACTCGGAACGATCAGGCGTATTAAATATCGCCTTAGAGGGAATGTTGCTTACAGGTGCTTTTACTAGTGCTGCTGCCACTTTCTACACAGGTAATCCCTGGCTTGGTATTCTCGCTTCCTTAATTGCAGGGGGATTAGTCGGACTACTCCATGCTTTTTTATGTGTAACTTTGCGTGTTGATCAATTGGTATCGGGACTAGCAATTAATCTTGTCGCAGCTGGGTTAACATCGTTTTTGGCCCGGTTAGTGTTTAGTGGCAGTAGTACGCAGCAGTTACCTGGAATTGGGACAATTATGATTCCTGGTTTAGCTAATATTCCCCTGATCGGGCCGTTACTATTTCAGCAAGATTTTTTGGTATATTTATTATTTATCTTAGTTGTTTTAACTACATACATTTTATTTAAAACTAGCTTTGGGCTAACATTGCGGGCAGTGGGTGAATCTCCGAAAGCTGCTGACACGGCTGGCATCTCAGTACCATTTGTCCGTTATATCGCAGTGGTGATTAGTGGCTGTCTTGCGAGTTTAGGAGGTGCTTATTTAACTCTGGTACAAGTAAGATTTTTTGCCGAAGGGATGAGTGCTGGTAAGGGATTTATTGCGATCGCAGCATTAATTTTTGGCAGATGGCATCCTATAGGTAGCGCTTTGGCTTGTTTGCTATTTGGGGCTACAGAAGCTTTACAACTGCGAATCCAGGCATTAGGGGCAAATATACCTTACCAATTTTTAGTAATGCTACCTTATGCGATCGCTTTATTGGCATTAGTCGGTAAGTTGGGAAAATCTACACCCCCGAAAGCTTTAGGTACTCCCTACTTTGGAGAAAATCGCCATTCGGACTAATTTAACGTGAGCGGTCTTCTTTGTACCAGGAGCGGTTTAACTTTTGCCTTCTTACATTACTGATTAGATACCAAAAAATTACAGTTATAACCTGAAAATTTTATCAGACAAAATTGCGAGTTCTGCTGAACCGGAACGCCGTTTAATTGAGACAGTTCAGTTATGGAATCAAATCAATCTCACAAAGAGACAGAATAGTATTCAAAAATTCCTTTAATTCAGGACACAGATTAACTGCATCCATTAGATTATTGTTTTTTAAAATCTTGGCTGCATCGCGAGTTTTACTATAACTGCGTTTTTTACCTAACTCGAATATTTCTTTAATATGATATGACGGAGGTTTATTGTGATTCACCTGCTCAGGTAATCCCCTTGGTGCTGACTTATTATGTCCAGCCAATTTTTGAATAGTTGGCCAATAAGGTAGTAGCCAAGCTTCAAAATCATACTGCGCTGTATGGGGATAAAAATTAGGGTTATTCCCCACCCACATTTTCATTTTTGCTTTAGCATCTGCTGCATCTTGAAAATCATTGGTTCCTGTATAAACATCTGTTAGTGCAATCACAGCATTGAAAGCATCTCTCCCTGTCAGTAAATTCTCAACTTTACGCCTAAGTTTTTCTTCTTTGGGAATCCGACCATCATCAGGTAGAAACTGAAGTTTAGGCATCTGTTGTTGTAAGCGTGACTTAAGGAAATCTCGTAAAATCGGCTCAAAAGCTTTTTCTGTTGCACCCTCAACTAAAATTGCTATTCTCATGGACGACCACCGATTAAGTTCATCGCCCAAATTTGATCTAAACTATAATCTTCTAGCCATTTTTCTAAATCAAAAAAGTCACCCCAATTCATAGTTGTTAAACCATCCTCAGAATCACAAACTAGAACTTCTTCAGGTTTTAAAAATCTTATTAATCTATCTGAATGGGTTGCCACAATTAGCTGAGTTCGTTGGGCAGCATCGCGCATTAAATCAGCTAATAGTCTTAATAATTCTGGGTGTAAACTGACTTCTGGCTCATCAATAAGAGTGACAGCAGTTAAATCTGGACTTTGCAGCAGTGTTACTAACCAAAGAAACCGCAAAGTCCCCTCAGACAACTGGTGCATATAAAGAGGCTTAGAAAAATTTTTGTCTTTCCAAGTCATTGCTAAAGTTCCTGCTGCTACTGGCGGAAACGATAAACGCTCAAAATCTGGAAATGCAGCAGCAAGGGTATCTTCAATAATTTCAAATCGTTCTGAATCAGTTTCTCGCAAATAATAAAGGCAGGAAACTAAATCTTCTCCATGAGAACCTGGTAAGGTCACTGGACGCATTGATTGTGGTAAACGAACTGGGCTTTTAGGAGCAACATTTAATGCTCCATAAAAAGTGCAAGAAGCTAATCTTTTTCGCAGATTTTCTGGCTCTTGGTACATTTTGGGAACTTGAGCAAGAGAAGTTTCTAAGGGATTATGATCCCAATTTGGGCGCAATAGCTTTTGATCTTCTGTATTAAAATATTTAACATCTAAACCACGAGAGTCAATGTGTTTAAAGGGTTCCGATGCCTGACGATCATTTTGTTGAGTAAGTGTTTCTAGAGCAATTTCATATGCTAACCCTTTAGGAGCGACTTCTAGCGAGTAGTCGAGTGGTGCATAACCGGGCACACTCATAGACAAAGAAATTGTTATACTTTTAGCCTGATCGCGCGTCATAATATCACCCAGTCCACCCAACTCGGAAATTTTAGTTCCTAGTTGAGCATTTGCTGATGCTGCTAAAAGTGAAAAAATTTCTAACAGAGAGGTTTTACCTACACCATTAGCACCAATCATCACCGTCAGGGGTCGCTCATGCATATCGACTTGTACATTATACAAGCGACGATATCCTTCAATTGTTATACTTTCAAACGAGTTCATAATATAGTTATTACCAACTGTTGTACCTATTGCTTTCTACTGTCCGTACTTTCTGATCTTTTCCCTACTGTAAAGCCTTAAGGCAATTTTTAGCAGTATCGCTAAAATCTGAAGAGGTCAACGCGGACGTTAGCAAAATCAACAAATAATGTGATATACGCCTATATCAAAAGCCACTCATGCCGCAAAACAACCAAACGACAGTCGAATTCCGCGATGTTACTTTTAGCCGCAATCATCGCCCATTGGTGTCAAATCTCAATTTCACCATCCGCCAAGGAGAAGCACTGGTATTACTTGGGCGCAGTGGTAGCGGCAAAACCACAACAATGAAGTTAATTAATCGCTTATTCACACCGACACAAGGCGAAGTTTTATTTGATGGCATTCCCACAACTCAATGGGATGAAATTAAACTGCGACGAAAAATTGGTTACGTCATTCAAGAAATTGGTTTATTTCCCCATTTCACTGTAGAACGCAATGTAGGTTTAGTCCCAGCTTTGGAAGGTTGGCAATCTAAACAAATAAAAACGCGGGTTTATGAATTGCTGCAATTAGTGGGTTTAGAACCAGCACAATTCGCAGGGCGTTACCCGCACGAACTTTCGGGAGGACAAAAGCAAAGAATAGGTGTAGCCAGGGCTTTAGCAGCAGATCCGCCTGTGCTGTTGATGGATGAACCCTTTGGCGCACTCGATCCGATTACGCGCTTAGAACTGCAACAAGAGTTTCGGCGTTTGCAGCAAGAGTTAGGTAAGACAGTTGTGTTTGTTACCCACGATATTCAAGAAGCCTTTGTTTTAGCATCGAGAATTGGTTTAATGTATGGGGGAGAGTTGGTAGTATTGGAGGCGAAGGATGAATTTATGCGATCGCAACACCCAGAAAGCCTCGCTTTTCTTCAATGTCTGCGTTCCCTACAAGATACTTTATGAAAGATTTTTTCCTCGTTAAGTATGCCCCAGAAATTCTTCAGCATACTCTAGAACACTTATTTTTGGTAGGTATTGCAATTGGAATTGCCATATTTGTAGGTATTCCATTAGGGATTTTAATTACACGCAAAACCTATCTCCGCCAACCAATTCTCGGTATAGCAAATATTTTCCAAACTATTCCTAGTTTGGCGCTGTTTGGCTTACTCATTCCTGTTCCGATAATTGGCGGAATTGGCGCAGTCCCAGCAATTGTTGCTCTAACTGTATATTCCTTGCTGCCGATAATTCGTAACACTTACACAGGGATTACTGGCGTAGATCCAGCGATTCGAGAAGCTGGGAGAGGGATGGGAATGACTGATAGACAATTGTTATTGCAAGTTGAGATTCCCTTAGCATTGGGAGTAATTTTGGCAGGGGTAAGAGTAGCAGCAGTGATTGCCATAGGTATTGCAACTATTGCAGCAGCAATTGGTGCTGGTGGTTTGGGAGTATTTATTTTTCGTGGGATATCAGTAGTGAACAATCAGTTAATTTTAGCTGGTGCAGTTCCGGCAGCGGGAATTGCGTTATTAACTGACTTCGCAATTGGCTGGATGGAGAATAAATTAAAAGTTAAGTAATGAAAAAATTTTTGGCACTTTGCTTTTTAAATTTTGCTGTATTATTGTTAATCGCTGGCTGTACGCCGAATTTAAATAGTAGTAACAATAATGCTAATATTATCGTTGCTTCTAAAGGTTTTACCGAACAAGATGTTTTAGCTGAACTTTTAGCACAGCAAATCGAGGCAACAACTAATTTAAAAGTATCTCGTCGTACTCTAGGTGGTTCTTTTGTTTGCCATAATGCTATTACTGCTGGGCAAATCGATGCTTATATTGAGTATACAGGCACAGCTTTGACCGCAATTTTAAAGGAAAAACCAGTTAATGGCTCCAAAGAAGTTTATGAAAAAATAAAACAAACATACGCCCAGCAATTCAATTTAGAAGTAATGCCAAACTTGGGTTTTGAAAACACTTTTGCGATGATTATCCGAGGTGAAGATGCCAAGCACAACAATATTCAAACTCTCTCCCAAGCTAGTCAATATACACCGCAGTGGCGTGCGGGTTTCGGTTACGAATTTGTAGAACGGGAAGATGGTTTTCCAGGATTAGCTAAAACTTACAATTTACGTTTTGCAAAACCACCCCAAATTATGGATTTGGGTTTGATATATCGTGCTTTGATTCAAAAACAGGTGGATATGGTGGCGGGTAATTCTACTGACGGGCAGATTGCTCGCTTGGGTTTAGTTGTCTTAAAAGATGATAAACAGTATTTTCCACCTTACGAGACTGTGCCAATTGTCCGTCAAGAAACATTGAAAAAATATCCCGAATTAAGAACAGCGATCGCTTCACTTGCTGGAAAGATTTCAGCAGATGAAATGCAACAATTAAACTATTTAGTTGAAGGGGAATTACGTGATATTAAAGATGTTGTCCGGGAGTTTTTGAAATCGAAAGGATTAGGTTCATCTCAAGGATAGACAAGATGGGTAATAGTATGTACTATTTCCCAACTACTAGATAGACCCCTTTGCTCTTCACATCGGGTTATATAGATATATGTTTTCTGAAGTTAAAAAATGTCTTGTATTGGCTGTACCTTTGGCAGCAGCACAACTGGCTCAATCTGCAACTGCTTTTGTAGATACGGTCATGATGGGCTGGTTGGGAAGCCAAACAATTGCATCTGGAGGTTTGGGAGCTATTATCTTTAGTTTTTGTCTGCTGATTGCTAATGGTATTGTTTCTGCTGTCAGTCCCTTAGCTGCCCAAGCATACGGAGCGGGAAATACAGAAAAAGTTGGCACAATTGTCCGGCTTGGACTAGGCATATCTCTGATATTAGGAATGCCAATAACATTGCTGCTTTACAATGCAGGTGCTTTACTACTGCTACTAGGGCAGGATGCTAATACAGTAGCATTAGCAGAGATTTATTTAAGGGCGATCGCACTGGGTTTTATTCCTGGTTTGGGCTTTGGGGTACTTAAAAGCTTCCTTTCGGCTCTTTTGCGGCCGCAGTTAATTATGGTGACTGTAGTTTTGGGTACTCTGCTCAACATCACAGGTAACTATGTGCTGATGTTTGGCAAGTTGGGATTTCCTGCGCTGGGTTTAGCTGGTATCGGTTGGGCAAGCACGCTCTCACTTTGGGCAATGTTTGTTGCTTTGACAGTTTATGTCTGTAATCAGCGTGAATTTGCAGTCTACGGTATTTTTCGACCTTTGTCTAACGAAGCTTTTTCCCTAGAGTATCGCCGGATCATTGGCGAGATTTTTCACGTTGGATTGCCCATCGGCGGACTGATTGCAGTAGAGGCTGGACTGTTCACTGTTGTTACTTTTTTAATCGGACAATTGGGAACAAATGCCCTTGCTGCTCATCAAATAGCTTTACAAACAATTTCTATATCATTCCAGATTGCGCTGGGTATTTCTCTAGCAACAACAGTACGAGTTGGGCAGTTAGCCGGACAGAATGACCTAATCGCTACTCGTCGGGCTGGATATGTAGGCATTGCCATTGCAGGTTTATCTATGGGTATAGCAGGCATTGTATTTTGGTTAGTGCCAAAGTCGATCATTTCCCTTTACATTGACACCAGCAATCAGAATAATGCAGATGTGGTTGCCCTCGCGGTGAAATTGCTGGGAGTGGCGGCGATTTTTCAAATAGTTGATGGTGTGCAAGTGACTGCGGCGGGAGCATTACGCGGGCTAAAAGACACTCGAATTCCGATGTTAATTGGTATTTTTGCTTATTGGTGTGTTGGCTTATTAACTGGTTATGGTTTCGGGATCTGGTCAGGATATGGAGCCATTGGTCTTTGGTGGGGATTGGCTATTGGTTTAGCGATCGCTGCAATAATCCTTACTTGGCGGTTTAGTACCAAAAAAACTAAATCATTTATAGAAATAAATTAACCGCAGAGGCGCAGAGAGCGCAGAGGGAAGATTCGGAGATTTTTATCAACGTTGTAGATCCTCCTAAATCCTCCGATAAATTGGAGGACTTTGAAAGGTTTTGTCCTTTTCTTGCTAGTTTCTTGCCGACACCGGGTTATTTAGAGGTTTTTTCTGCACCACCGTTGACACCAGGTTTTGAATGAGTGGAGGATTTGAGGGAACTGTAACTGAAACTAAAGAGAATTACAACAGCCATATTTGCTACATTGAGGGAGTGAAGTGCTGGGCTGATGAAGCTCGGTTTGGCGGCATTGTTGTTGAAACTATGATAGATGATGATTTGCCTAATCACTAGGAACGCTTTCATACTCAACCATGACTAAAAAAAATTTGCTAAACAATGAAATTTTCACTATAGATAATATTCTTTCACCACAAGAGTGTACGGAGTATATTGCTTTAACCGAAAACATCGGTTATACAGATGCCCCAATTACTACCTTACGAGGTTTTGAAATACGTCCTGATATCCGCAATAATGAGCGCGTTATCCTAGATGATCCGCAACGGGCTTTTGATTTATGGCAGCGTGTGTCAAATTATATTCCTAATATCATTGGCAGATGGCAAGCGGTGGGGCTGAATGAGCGTTTTCGTTTCTATCGTTATGATCCAGGGCAGAGATTTGCGATTCATCATGATGGTTCTTATCGGCGATCTAACGGTGAGGAAAGTCTATTGAGCTTCATAATTTATCTGAATCAAGGTTTTGCAGGTGGCGAAACCCGTTTTCATTTTGATAGGCGATACTATGAACATTTACCTAATATCGCTGTGGTTCCAGTGACAGGTATGGCTTTGTGCTTTGTCCATGAACTAGTACATGAAGGCACTCCTGTTAACCAAGGGCGAAAGTACGTTTTGCGCTCGGATGTTATGTATTGTCAAAAATCAAAAGTCTTTTAAGCGACCTTTATTGTTTTGCCAACAGAGGTTTTGGAGCATATTTGCATTATATATCTATCAAAAGTGTTCAAGTTATTTTTGCATGGATGATTATTATTAAAAATCATTCTGGATTACTGAGCGCGAACCCACTTCCCTGGCAAGAGAGAGCGATCGCCTTTGGAGTAATGCCGCAGCCAATCGCCTGCTCCATTGAACTTTCCAACAATGGCAACCCCTTAAAGTAGACATGGCTCTCTTTGGTGAAAACAGCGATGCCTGCGGCGGACGTAGCCATCGCACCCAACACCTGCCCAGTTTCTTATATTTCATATCTAGCAAGCTTTTTGCCGTTTTCTAACCGTCGAACTCACGTTATTTACAGTCTTGTATGTGTCAGAAAATTAGTTATGTTAACTGGTTTGAGGAGATTATGTTCTGTTGACTAATTTCACCTTTTTAGGCTTAGTATCAGTATCAATATTAAGTTTTGTATCAACATCTAACGTTTATGAATTTAGACTTTTCAAATAACCTCTTATCCTTCTTTAATCACTCTCGCAAGATGAAAATATAAAACATTTATTTTTCTCTCCCCAAAGTGGTGGAAGAAGATTAGACCAAATTATTAATTACTACACCCAAAACAGGTGTTTTAGATATATTTAATTGAGAAACAGCTTCTTTGAGCTTTAAACCTGGTAATTTACCTAAACCAGTTACCAAAACTACTCCATCAGCATGATTAGCTAACAAATTTACATCGGCATAATCAACAATAGAAGCAACATCGTAGATTACTAACTCAAATATCTGTTGTAATTCTTTCATCAAGTCTCGCATTTTAGAAGAAGCTAGTAAGCAACTAGTATTAACATCACTACTTGCATTTCTCGATGACAAAATAAATAAATTCTCACCTAAAAAAGATTTTTGAATAACGTTCTTGACATTTATCTCAGTACTTAAACTATCAGACGATAAAATATCACTTAGACCTTTGATTGAATTTAATGCCATAGCGCTAGTTAAATTATCTGGATTACGCACATCAACATCAACAACTAAGACTCTGATTCCTGTCGCAGCTATTACTTTAGCTAAATTAAGCGCTACAGTAGATTTTCCTTCACCAGATACCGTGGAAGTAATAATCAAAGAATGAATATTTTTATCCTTTTCAAACAAACCCAAGTTAGATCCTAAAAAAGCATAAGCTTCCACAGGTGGGAAGAGCATATTATTGAAAGTAAAGTTTTTATGATAATCTTTATTCTTTGACTTCTCTGTTTTTGAATATGGTGGAATAATTGAATTGAATTTTTTCAGAAAATACAATTTTTTGTAATAGCGGTTAAAGGGAATAATTCCTAAAATTGGTTGATTAGTAATTTCTTGAATTTGATTAGGATTGTAAACTAGATTTTGGTAGCTCTCTAAGAGCAATGCTGCTCCTACACCAATCAACAACCCTAAGAGGGTACCCAATACTATATAATTAGCAATACTAGCAGCATTTGTGTTGGGTTCTCCTACGAGAGTAAGTAACTTCCAAGGAGCTTCTTTTTGAGCAGATTCCAGTCGTAGGGCTTCTCTTTGAATTAAAAGTTCATTCAGCTGTTTTACTGTGATTGTCATTTCTCGTTCGATATTTTCGTATTGTCCTGTAGCCTCTAACCATTCTTGGAAATTTTGTTGGATATTTGCTATTTCTTCATTAATAGCTTGTACCTGTTCTTTTTCTAACCTAATCTGATTGTCAATTTTCTGTTGGATAGTGGCAATTTCTAGATTTATTAGAGAAACTATGGATCGTCTTTGTTCTTGTAAATTTTGAATTTGGATGCTTTGATCTGAAAAAATGACGGATTTTTTGGCAATTTCACTATCTATTTTTTGTATATCTTCCAATAATGCATTGTATCGGGAAGTACCAATTAGCATAGCTGTAGTTGATGTAGTAGACCGCTCATTGAGTTCTTTTTTAGCAAGACCAGCTAGCTTTTGAGTTTTTTCTAGTTGTGATTTATATTCAACTTGCTTAATAATATAACTATCTATCCTTTGAGATATTTGAGAACCCTGAATTTGTGGGTTGATAATATTATATTTTTTTCTTAATTGTTGGATTTTATAATTAAGTATATTAACCTTAGTCTGTATTCTGGGAATTTGCTGGTTTAAAAAATCTAGTCCTCGATTTACTCCGGACTGTCTTCTTTTTAAACTATAGTTCAAATATGCTTTTGTTAACGCTTCTAAAACATCTTTAACTTGTTGGCGATCGCTGTTTTGGTAAGCTACTTCTAAAATGCCTTTTTTCTCATCAGCTTTTAAGGTTAGTGTGCTAGTAATTGAGTCATTATTAATTCCTGGATACTTATATTTTAGTTTTGTAACGACAGGCGTAATGATATCAGGACTTTTTAAGTTTTTTATTTGTACTTCGTCTAAAGTGACAGCCCCAATGTCTTCTGTGGTTTCTTTGGATTGTGAAACAGAAGAAGTAACTTTTGTTTCAATACTTACTCGCTCAGACAGTATTTCAAAACTAGCTTGATAAGTAGGAGTACGCCTGAGTGCGCTAAAAAAAGCTAAAGAAGACATACAAATAGTTATTCCTAATACGATATGAATCTGCCGGATAATGTTGTCTTTTAAATCAATTAAATTTAATCCGCCTTCCGCAGCTTCATAATTTTGGTAACTTTGATTAATTGACTCTATTTGATGAGATTTACTTGTTTTCATATGTCTGCTTTAATTAAAGATTCAACGGAGGGCTATTTGATTCTAAAAAGTCATAAAAGATGCTTGAGTAATCTTAGCTAATTGATGACAGACCCTAGTTGAGGTTGCTGAGACTAACATATCCAAATGCCTGATCCTGTCTCTTTAGTCATCAAAAGCTCACTTTACCTACATTGGGAAATTCTTTTTTAGCACAACTTTATCTATTTTTTAGCTGCAAAAACGGAAATAGAAGCTGAAAACCCTTACCAATTATAGGTTTCAGGTTTTTACTATTCTGCTTTAACCAAACAGAAGAAGGCTACAAGCAGACCCAACATAGTACATGGTTACTAATTAATACAGTCAGGACTCAAATACCAACTTATGAGTGAAAGTAGGCAATACCAGACAAAACGACATTGATTTTTCAGGGGGTCTGGGTATGACTAAAAGACGCTCCAAGCATCGAAAGTTGGTTAATCGGGGAAAAGGCGATCGCTTTGTTTACCAGACGAGGGCGATCGCCTTTGTTATATGTGCAAACAACGTTGTGGTTTAGCACAACGCTCCCAAAAAGGTTTGGCGTAGCCATATATTTGTGGCTCAAAGCCAGTGGCACTTGAGTATTACCGAAACATAAGATACACCGTATCAGGCAACGTGTATGACTTCAAACGCTTCAACTGCCGTCCGTCGTCCTGCTGGTAATTTCTTATTAAGTGCAAATCCATTTCCCGGCTGTGTACCCCTTGCCTTCTCTGGTTGCGCCAGTGCCTCAGCTATTCATCAATCGGTCGTCCATAGAGGATGGACGAGAAACAGCTAGCTGGATGGTGAAGAATTTACATGGTACCTAATGAAAGAATTTTGGGAGAAAAACAATTCTGAAAAACAAGAACCAAATGCCGGAGATTGAGAGATGAATGCTGGCTCTGAAGGAATGCGTGCTTTATATGAAGCATCTATTTTAGTCCAAAATAAGTCAGAGCAGGGGTTTCAGGAAACCTTACGAACTGCTCAGGAACATCTCACAAACTCATTTGATGAGTTTGTGAGATGTATCTCTGATACGCTTACAGGAAATTCGCGTGAGGAAGAGACGGCTCACGCTCCCTTGGGGGTCGCGTCGCCTCAGATTGTTGTAAGCGTGTCAGAGAATGAAGTTGACTTGCCTGTGGCAATGGACTGCATGACGTTAATGCTTGTGGATGCTGCACAAAGTAATCCCGCTTCTTTGTTGGCTGAAAACCAAGATTGTGGTATTGACTCGAGGGACTGTCATGAAGGTACTGATTCCGCCGCGTCCGTCGCTCAAAATTTAACTGATTTGCTTGAACTTGCCCAAGCACAAGCAACCCTCCCCACTTCGTTAAAGACTGAAAATTCAGCTTCAGGTGTAGAAGTCAAAGCAGATCATGAGGGTAAAAGTTCCGCCGCGCCTGTCCCCAGTGCTGAGAAATGGTCGCATGAAGCGATTGTAGCGAGGTCAGATATGCGACCTCAACAGGAGTGTTGGGATGATCCGGCGTTGCAGATTGCGATCAAGAAATTGCTGGCGAAGTTTCCGCAATGGGGGATTGCGGTTGTTGATGGGGAGTTGGTTAATATTGGGAGGAGTAGCGCGATCGCTGACTTTAGATCGAAGCACTCCGAACCCTAGCTATCTAATTGGTATGTGAGAGCTTGAGAATCAAGCACAGAGAGAAGTTCCGTATGTTAGTTAACCAAAGCTTGTATTGTGGTAATTGGCTGATGGTGAAGGCGATGTTTGCGTTGGCGAGGAGTTCGGACAAAGCTAATCTACGACGTTGAACTTTATACTGAGCTACAGGTACTTGCTGAATTTGCTCAAGTAGCTGTTTTTCGCTTTCAGCAAGAAAGAGGACTTGATATTGCCCAAAATCACGTAATTCGGCAGTAGATTTGCATCCCCTAATTCGCCGCTGGTGACGACGCAAATGTTTAAACATAGCTTCCATCTTCAGGTTATCTAGTAGTAAGCCAGGAATATCATAACAGTGCAATAAGTTAGTCCCGTATTTATCACATAAAAGTTGTAGTTTTTAATACTTTATATAACACATATAACAAATTCCCGTGACCTTCTAGCTGTAAGGCATCAATTGCCCAAATCAAACCGCCATGTTCATCGGCTGTGGCAGCTAATTTCGAGTGCGTATGTACAATCGTTCCACCCAACAGTGCCAGAAGAATGCCTTAGTAAGCGCCACTATTTTTAGTAAACAGAACGGCGAAAGTTTTAACAATCAACTTCAAATCGTACATCAGACTCCAGTTCTGTTGATAGAACAAATCCATGCGAATTACATCTTCAAAACTACGGACTCTAGATCGACCATTTACTTGCCATTCTCCCGTCATTCCTGGTTTGATGTCTAAACGCTGCCATTGTGGTACTTCATAATGTTCTACTTCATCAGGTGTGGGTGGTCTCGTCCCAACTAAACTCATATCTCCTTTCAACACATTCCAAAATTGTGGCAGTTCATCAATACTGGTTCGCCGAATAAATTTACCGACTCTCGTAACCCTGGGGTCTTGTTCATTCTTAAAAAAAGCACCCTGTACTTGATTTTTAACTTGGGATTTTTTCGCTTCTGCATCTATACACATAGAGCGAAACTTCCAAATTCTGAACTTCTTACCCATCCAACCACAACGAACTTGGCTAAAGAAAATAGGCCCAGGATCATCGATTTGAATAGCAATTACAACCGGAACAAACACAATTCCTATTATAACTAAACCAACTAAAGCACCAATAACATCTATAAATCTTTTAATCCAAGATTTTACAGAAAGATGAGTTGCTGGGAGCTGGTCTTTGTTCATGCGAAAAGCCCTCTCCTTATCCAAGGCATAATCTGTTGCTATAAAATGTGTTTCAAAACTAGATTTAATAGAAAAAACTGTATCTAGCCCTGTCAGGCTTAACACTGACCAAACCTGGGGTGTAACATTCTTGAAAAGCACGATAATTCCCTTTGCTTGAGCAGTTTTCCAAATACTAACCAAAGCTCCTAAACCGCTACTGTCCATAAAAATTGTTTGGTAGAAGTCAATAATTATTTCTTTGAAAATAGCCTCTCTTTGGGTTATTTCTTGGCAAATCTGCTTTAAATTTAGTGCTTCAAATACGCTCAATTTCTCAGGAATTTGTATGATAATTCTTTCATCTAAGGTAGTAATAGTAAATTTTACCTTAGTGAGTTTTTCAGTCTCTTGTATATTTTTCAAAAATCGGGTTTCTTCTTCTAGATTTAATCTAGAATATAAATTTAAATACTGCTTGGCTATATTTGACTTCTCAAAACGAGATACATTAGTATAGCTTGATAAACTAGACCTACTGATAGATTGAATAATGGCTTGACCGAGATTATTAACAGCATCATTTTCTAAAGAAAAATAAGTACATTTATAACTACCGATTTCTCTAAAAATTGGTATGTCAGAGCATACAATTATATTACTCCAATACAACGCTTCAGCTAGGGGCAAGCAAAAACCTTCTGTAGAGGATGGGATTACAAAAGCTTGGCAATTTTGATATAGCCAGCATAATTCTGAATCATCGATGGCTGCTAGCAAAACTACTTTAGTCTCTAAAGATAAATCGCTAATTAAATTCTTAATATTTTGAGTTTCAGGCCCAGAAGTACCGACAATCACTAACTTAGCATCTGGATTTAATTTTTTGTTATCTAATAACCAAGAATAAGCTTTAATCAATAAATCTAAATTTTTATTTTGACGATGCTGGGCAACAGACAATAAAAATGAACTGTTTTTCGGTAGTTGTTGAGGTATTTTAGGTTCTAACTTTTCAAAATCAACATAATTATAAATCACATCGATTTCTTTATGTGGATCAAGATGAGGAAAATAAACTTTTAGTTTTTCTAATGTAACTTGAGATACACAAGCAAGTCCATCGCTATTGCTAATGCATTGCTTAAAAAATAAACGATTAAACCAAGCTTGAGGAAAACCAAAGTTTTCAGGACATTCGTAGGGGTATAAATCATGAATTGTAGTAACTACATAAGCGTTAAAACTAGCTCTAAAAAAAGGAAAAGGAAAGGAAAGATGAACAATATCTGAACCGAGATTATTTGCTAATTGAGGTAAGCCACTGAGAAACCAACTATTCCTGACAACGGAACTGTTTTTGATGTTGACAATGATTAGTTTAATTTTTTCAGAATCAAGAGAAAAAGCAGCTTTAAAATAATGCTGTTGCCAAGATCCGATAACTAAACTGATTCTGGTAACTTCTTTATTTTCTGCTAAGCAGTGGGCTAGATTAGCAGCATGTCTGCAAATACCAGTTGGTTGAATAGGTCTATGTAAAGCTGCTATTAAAATATGCATATTCAATTATTTTTTTAGGGTGTACTCTAAGCTTTGATTCGTCAATAGAATTTAATAAATAACATCTAATCTATCTAGGAGTAGCCTGTAGGCTAAATCGAGCCTAGTTTAATAGCTATAGATGAATCGGCTATGCATGAGCATTCTAAGTGTTATATCTTTGCAGATTCGCATTGGAACCTTTAGAGGCAATTGCCTTTACGAAGCGATTGAAAGAGTTATCTTGAAGTTCTTTGGATAGACTATGACTATTCAAGAGCAAAGTTTGCTCAAGGATTTTTATACAGAAGTTAGTAAAGCAGTATCATTGTAAGCGATTTCGATATTACGACCGTCTGTACTAGCGGTATGCCAATCAATATTAATTGCGTCACGACCAGCGCGAAAGATAGTGTTATGAGTAATTTTATGACCATTGCCATTGATACGGACAGGAGCCGCATAGGACGCCATGTAATTGCTGCTGGCAATAATATTGTTGGTTATTGTATGGTTTTTATCTTCTAACAGTACGCCATTACCAGAACTCCATTCGATAGTAGAGTTTTTGAATGTATGACTAGTACCACGTAACTGAATGCCAGTATCGTGAGTATGAGAAGCCAAAAATAAAGCATTATCAGATTCATAAGCTTTTTCTGACTTCGGTAGGGGTGGCAGAGCCATGTGGTGGGAAACATACTTAGCCTGAATACCATCAATCACTATCCCAGTGCTGCGATCGCTTGTTGTAATAGTGTTAGCAAAATAGCTAACCTGATTTTAGATTTATACTTCAGAATGCTTTTAGTTTCTTATACAAAACCACTGTTGCTATTATCCACTATGATGTCAATGTTCAATGCCTAAATTTTACTTAGATTTTATTAAACATATCTAATATGTAATAATTGAAACAACTTTGGTTCAATTGCACTAATATCTATTGACTTAAGCTGGTCATAATACTTAGCATACGAGGAAGATAAGTAACAACAAGTATAAAAAAATGAAATAAATAAGTTATCTAGGTAAAGATAAGTAAATACCTATGATGTATCTACAGGGCGGACGCATCATGTTAATAAGACTATTGAATTCTCAATAGAGCCTAGATTTTCGTCTTTTAACCTCGCTTATTGCGAAAGAATTAAGCGATCTCATTGAAGCTCGGAAAGTAAATCAAGATGAAAATGCTGATTTTTTCGTTGATGATCAACTTTGGTTTTGCTCAAGAGTAATTTAGATGCGGCCCCCCCGGATGTATCTACCAAGCTAATAGCTAGCTACATGAATCGCCGTTAAAGGGTATTGAAAACTCTGTTTAACCTGAGAATGGCAGATGTACCGCAGAAAATAAAAGATCGAGCAGAAGTAATCAGATTAAACGCAGATAATTGATATGTAATGAGAATAGCGGCTCATTTTGATTGGAATGCACAAACGGCGAGAGCAGTTATAAGCTGAAATTTACGTTTCCTTGTGATAGTTGCATAAGCACTATAAAACTTTACGAATATCTAAATACTACTGATAAAAGCAATGATACCCAAGAAAGGTTTGTTTAATGTTCCTATTACGTGTTTGCCTTTGGATGAGCAGATTATGTTAATTTTGCGCTGGGCAAATATGAGGGCTAGTAAGGTTGTCTATTTAGCCAATGTTCATATGCTTATGGAAGCCCATTGGAACTTTTCATTTAGAAAAATTTTAAATAAAGCAGATTTGGTTACCCCTGATGGCAAGCCTTTAGTGTTGATGTTACGCCAATTGGGGATTTATCACCAAAATCAAGTATCAGGAATGGATGTTTTCCTTAATTTGTGTGCTTTAGCTGAAATCACTGGAAAGCCAGTTTATTTTCTTGGCTCTACACAAGAGATTTTAGACAAAATTAAGCGAAAACTAGACGAAGAATATCCGATTTTAAAAGTTGCAGGAATGAAATCCATTCCCTTTGTTCCTATTGATGAGATTGACAAAAGTCATAATACAGAATTAATTGAAGAAATTAATCAAAGTGGTGCGGGAATTATTTTTGTTTGTTTGGGATGTCCTAAACAGGAAATTTGGATGTCCCACTATCACGGAAAGATTCAAGCAGTAATGGTTGGTGTAGGTGCAGTATTCTCTATGTACGCAGGGATTACTCCACGCGCTCCCCATTGGGTTCAACAATTATGTTTGGAATGGTTGTATCGGTTAACACAAGAGCCACTTCGTCTTTGGAAGCGTTACGCTTCAACAATTCCATATTTTATCTATTTAGCTATTAAGGAGTTGGCAATCACCCATAAGCATAATTCTAATCAAACAAAGAATCTTTTATTAGGAACAGATATAGAAAATTTAGATTTTACGCCTGAAAAAATTGGTGAAATTTTTGTTCGACAAAATATTGTAACTAGAGAAGATATCAGACAAGCTTTACTAGAGCAAAGTTTAAACCCAAATTTAAAAATTGGTGAAATTTTAGTGTCAAAGCAATTAATATCTTTAAAACAGTTAAAGTTTTATCTGAAGAACCAAAATATTCAATTTGGTAGCCTTGTATTAGAAAAAAAGCTTGTAAGAAAGCAGTTTCTGGATAAAATTCTAGCGTTACAAAGTGCTACTAACCATAAGTTAGGAGAGCTTCTTGTCCAGCAAGAACAGTTTTCTGAAGATATTTTAAAGGAGGTTCTTATTGAACAATCCCTAAGACGCAAGGGGCTATTTTTAATTGAAAATACCTCAGATAAAACCACGTCTCAAGTTGAGCAACAACAACTGTATTTTACTTTTGGTCAACAAAAAGTATAAATAAAAATTTTAGCTGCTCAATCTTACTTCGACCAGGGTAAGCGCATCTCAAACCATATTGACACGGTGGTTTTGGGGTTCAACCAAAGTACAAAAAAGTTCAAAATTACTACACTGAGCCAAGCGGTGGGATTGACATTTTCGTATTTATGTGGTGAAAAAACATAAAAAGTTGTTTGACCCATATTTTTTCAATCATTTACGACAATTCATCCTATTTTGAATGAAAAATTGATATTCAGATACAGTTTTAAGGTTTTTATCTGTATCAAGAGCTACAAAATTAGATGCGCTTACCCTGTACTTAATTGATGATTAAAAAATTATCAAAACACAAAATTAAATCCATGTTTGCCATGTGCTGTCCCCACCAGCAATTTCTTTATTTGAAATCGCTAAAGCAATTTTAGAACAAAAGTCTTGAGATTTATTACTAAATAATCTAGTTGTTCTAACAACTTTATTAACGCTTGTTAAATCACTATCTCATCACAAAAAACAGCGAAGAGTATTACTATGTTAGACAATTATTTTGCTATCCAGACATTTGAATCGCCATTAGTTCCACAGCAATTCACAAATCCTCTACAACTACCAGCATTTCCTGGAAACAACTTAATAAGTCCACAAACGATTACTTTTGTCGATCAAAATATTTCCAATCCTCTAACAGTCTTAGTAAACCTGCAATCAGATGTCAAAATTCTCCTAGATCCTACTCGAAACGGGATTACCCAAATAACCGAAACTCTCAAGCACTATGAGGGTTTGTCAGGCATTAATATCATTTCCCATGGAAATGTTGCGGCTCTGCAATTAGGAAACAGTTTTCTCAGTGCGAACTCCCTTCAAGAATATGCAAATGAGATAAAACAATGGAAATCATCTCTTGTTCCAGGAGCGGATATTCTTTTTTACGGATGTAATATTGCGGCCGGAGAATTCGGGCAAACATTCGTCAACGAGATAAGTGCTTTGACTGGAGCGGATGTTGCAGCCTCTACAAATCCTACAGGCAATTCCCTGCAAGGTGGCGATTGGAATCTGGAGTATGCTACTGGCAAGATTGAAACGGCTATACCTTTCACAACTTCCTTGATGGACTCCTACCAAGGAATCTTACCGAGTTTTTATCTGAGTGATTTGACACCGACATCGGCGACAAATGCCTGGGGGCCAGCCGAACGAGATAGGTCCAACGGTGAACAAGGAGCAGAAGATGGAGGCACACTGACACTTAATGGTGTGACCTATCTCAAAGGACTAGGAGTCCATGCTAGCTCGGACATTACCTACGCCTTGGGGAGGAACTATACCCGCTTTATTTCAGACATTGGTGTAGACGATGAGGTTGGTAACAACGGCTCCGTCGTTTTCCAAGTCTGGGGAGATGGGGTACAGATTTACGACAGTGGAATAATGACTGGTAGCAGTATCACAAAAACCGTGGATGTAGATGTGACTGGGAGACAGAACCTGCGGTTGGTGGTTACTGGTGGAAGCGACGGCATTGCTTATGACCATGCCAATTGGGCAAATGCTCAACTCATTGCAAGCACTCCTACACCTGATACTACCCCTCCATCTGCAACGCTCAACGCTAGCACACTGACAACAGTGCCCAGCAGCACTACTCCCTATACCTTCACAGTGACATACAGGGATAATGTTGCTGTCAATTTTAGTACTCTAGACTCCAATGACCTGTTGGTGACAGGTCTCAATGGCTACAGTCAAGCAGCTACTTTTATCAGCGCAACTCCTGCTGCTAACAGTTTGCAAATTATAGCAACCTATCAGATTGGGGCTCCGGGTGGTAGTTGGGATACAAACGAAGCGGGAACCTATATTGTCGCGCTGGAAAGTACTCAAGTCAGCGATACCAGCAGCAATGAGATCGCGGCGGCAACCCTAGGAACTTTCCAGGTTGTAGTGGGAACGACTGTTTATCTAAGCGATTTGACAGCGACATCGGCGACGAATGGCTGGGGACTTATCGAGCGAGACCGATCCAACGGCGAACAAGGAGCGACTGATGGTGGCATATTGACACTCAACGGTGTGACCTATGCTAAAGGACTGGGAGTCCATGCTGGCTCGGATACGACTTACGCCCTAGGCAGGAGCTATACTCGCTTTATTTCAGATATTGGCGTAGATGATACGGTGGGCAGCAATGGCTCCGTCGTCTTCCAAGTGTGGGCTGATGGGGTACAGATTTATGATAGTGGCATAATGACGGGCATCACTGCCACGCGTACTGTGGATGTCGATGTGACGGGGAGACAGAACCTGCGACTGGTGGTAACTGATGGCGGGAATGGGTTTGGGTATGACCATGCCGATTGGGCGGGTGCTCGGTTGACTTCAGTTCCGTCGGGTCCCGATACCAGCACCCCAACTCCTACTCTAACAGCAGCAGCAATCAGTACTAGTATTTCTGCACCTTACGCATTTAGTGTTACATATGCAGATGCTACTGCGGTGAACGTCAGTACAATTAACAGCAGTGATGTTCGGGTCACTGGACCGAACGGGTTCTCTCAACTAGCTCAATTGGTGAGTGTGACACCCAACACAAACAGTCCATCGGTAACCGCCACGTATCAGATTACAGCACCCGATAGCATCTGGAATTGGAACGATCGCGGTACCTACACTGCGACCTTATTAGCTGGAGAAGTGCGAGATTCCTTTGGTAACACTACATCTGCTGACACCCTATTAGGCACCTTTCAGAACACGGTGGAATCCATCTTGGTGGTTGGATCCAATAGCTCTCAGGTAGCAGAAGGCAGCATTGTCACAATCCCAATTCAAAGACTAGGAGATACTACGGGAGTCGCGACAATCGATTACTTTACTGGCGGTAACTCAACGGCGATTCCGAATGTCAACTACGTCCCGATTCCGATTAGCACCCTGACCTTTGCACCAGGCGAAACCCAGAAAATGGTCACCGTTCAAACGCTCAATGATGGTGCTGCCAATACAAATACAACAGTCAGTTTGTTGATTCAAAATCCTACAGGTGCCGATCTCGGACCATCTCGCACTTCTTCGATCTCAATTCGCGACGGATCTGCGCCAACTCTAACGTACCTGAGCGATCTCCCTTTTGCCTCATCAACCAACGGCTATGGACCAGTCGAAAGAGATCGCTCAAATGGTGAACAAGAAGCAGCTGATGGTAACACATTGACACTCAATGGTGTGACCTATGCTAAAGGACTGGGAGTCCATGCTGGCTCTCAGATCACCTACAATCTTGCAGGAGCTTACAATAGTTTCTTCGCCTATGTTGGAGTAGATGACGAAGTCGGTAGAAATGGCTCCGTAGTCTTCCGGATTTTGGCAGATGGAGTAGTCCTCTTTGACAGTGGAGTCATGACAGGACTCAGTGATACGCAGTTAGCGAATGTCGATGTCACAGGCAAACAAACCCTAACGCTAGTGGTAAACGATGGGGGCAATGGTTTTGGTTCGGATCATGCCGACTGGGCAGATGCCCAATTGGTCATAGGTACATACACCCCACCACCACCTCGACTATTGACCTTACCACGGGAGCAGATAGTTGGCGGTTTGAACCAGCCTACTACATTCGATTGGTCACCAGATGGTCAATTAATGTTCATCGCCGAAAAAGGTGGGGTAGTCAGAACTTTCGTACAGCCAAATAATACCGTGAGATTCGCTCCCGTTCAGCAGTATGCCACTGGTACTCACACCCATGGAATCGTTTCAGCCGATTTTAACGGGGACGGCAGGCTTGACTTAGCGACCGCCAATGCTGGCAGTAACAACGTCAGTGTCCTACTCGGCAACGGTAATGGCACCTTTGCCCCTGCTGTCAACTTTGGAGTTGGAGTTGAGCCGAAATCAGTGTTTGCGGCAGACTTCAATGGTGACGGCAGGCTTGACTTATTTACTGCCAGCCAGACCTCCAACAATGTCAATGTACTACTCGGTAACGGTAATGGAACCTTTGCGCCTAGTGTCAGCTATGCGGGATCAACTGGGGCCCATGAAGCAGTAGCCGCAGATGTGGATGGGGATGGTGACATCGACATCGCCGTGACTGGATGGGGGAGCACGATCGTCCGCATCATGCGAAATAATGGTAACGGCACGTTCGGGAACTTCGCTGACTACGTTGTTGGTAGTGCACCACACTCTCTTCAGCTTGCCGATTTCAACGGCGATGGCAGAGCCGATATAGCAGTTGCCAACCAGGGTACTGATGCAATAAGTGTCATACTTAATTCTGGTGCTGGGATCTTTGGTAGTACATCGAATTATATTATTGGCGATGGTCCCCACTCACTCCGCGCAGCCGATCTAAATGGCGATGGTCGGATCGATCTCGTTGCCGCGAACGAATACGCTGACACGGTAGGGGTGTTGCTAGGTAACGGCATCGGTGGCTTTGCACCAGTCGCGAGCTATGCAACGGGTAGCGTGCCCAAGGGTGTGGCGATCGGTGACATCAATGGTGATGGCATACTCGATTTGCTTACGGCCAATACAGCGGGCAACTATCCCAACAACGATAATCCTGGAGGTAATACGATTAGTGTGTTGCTTGGAAACGGCAATGGCACCTTTGCCGCTCCCAGCACTTACATTACGGGCCGGACTCCCTTTAGTCTGAATGTAGCTGACTTTAATAATGACGGTAAAGCCGATATTGCTACTGCCAACTGGCACACCAGCGACGTTGGGGTGCTGATCAACACGAGCACTGCTCCATTACCAGTGTCCTTAGGGCTTCGGCCTACACCCTTTATAGATATTTCAGCGCAGGTCAATAATGTGGCTGATCGCGGCTTACTAGGGCTGGCTGTCGATCCGTCCTTTGGTCAAAATCAAGGTCGGGACTATGTCTACCTACTATTTACCTATGACCCCCCAGAAACCCAAAATAACACAGGGTTAGCAGGTCCAGATGGACTTGGGAATCGTCCCGCCCGTCTGATCAGAGTGACGGCTAACCCCGCCACAAACTACACCACTGCATTGCCTAACAGTGAAGTGGTATTGCTCGGCAAGAATAGTCTCTGGCAATACACCAGCCGTCCCGATGTGGATAGTACGGTTAGCTTCACCACCCTTCCCTCTGGAATTGTCAATGGTTCAACTATTACAGCACCGCCAGCACTAATTGAAGATGCGGACACTAGTAATATTGGGAGAGACTATTCGGCAACAGATACCAACTTTGATCACAACAACAATATCAGAGACTACTTGGCAGGTGACAGTGACAGCCATAGTATCGGACAAGTTCAATTTGGGCTCGATGGATCGTTGTATGTCACCGTTGGGGATGGAACTTCCTACAACTCAGTTGACTGGCGATCAACTCGCGTCCAAGATGTCGATAATTTATCTGGCAAACTGCTGCGGATTAATCCTCTCACCGGACAAGGATATGCCGACAATCCATTCTCCAACGGTAATCTGGACAGCAACCGCTCCAAGGTGTGGAGCCTCGGATTGCGAAATTCCTTCCGCTTTACTATCAACCCAACAACAGGAACTCCCTATCTCGGTGAAGTAGGTTGGAACACATGGGAGGAAATTAACGTAGCAACGAGGGGCAGTAATTTTGGGTGGCCTTACTTTGAAGGTTCCCCACAAAATGCAGGGTATAGCACTCTACCTCAGGCGCAAGCGTTCTATAACAGCGGACAGACAGTAGTTTCTCCATTGCTAACTCGCAACCATGATGCCAGCCAGAACTCTGATGGGCTGCCAACTACTGCCCTAATCATGGGTGACTTTTATACTGGGAACTCCTATCCCGCAATTTATAATGGTGCATTGTTCTACAACGATGTTGGATTGGGAACTATATATACAACATTCTTTAATCCAAATGGAACTGTAAAGTCTACTCAAGTGTTTGACAACTTACCCTATATCATTGACATGGAGACGGGACTTGACGGAAATCTTTACTATGCCAGCCTCTACGGCGGTGAAATTGGCCGGTGGAAAGCTGCCTAACTTTAGCTAGCGTAAGTTCCGTTAACCAGTTGCATAATCTATCTAAAAGGGGCATCAATATCCTAAGAGCTTGTCATATAACAATCTTGCTTCTTTTGAGCTAGAAATGCTTTCTCAGTAAGCTTTCTAGAGAATAAATTGTAAAAGTTGTTTCTTGACAGGCTCTAAGTGTAGAGTCTTGATGCTTGATGAAAAGCATAATGAAGGTTCGTATTAAAGGAAACAAGGCATGAATGCAATTATTACAGCCGCTACAGGTTACACCGAAGCTGATATTCAAATTTTCCTCTGGTCAGTAGCAATAAATTGCAAAAATACAACGGTTTTTCTAATCGTCTATCACCAAGATCGCAAATCTATAGAAAAGCTGCGAGAAAAGTATCCATTTGTAAGACCTGTCTATATTGGTGCATCCATCCGCAAACAGTTTGCCAGACTGGCTAATTACCGAACCCGTCCTTCTTTTACTTGGTTGGCTCGTCAGTTAAGCAAAAGAAAATACTCAGCTACGATTGATCCACTCAGGTTGATCGGTCAACTGGCAGTTCGGATTATCCACGAGCGGTTTTTTATTGCACTCCAAATTTTGAAGTCTCACCACAATGTTTTTTCAAACGTTCTACTCACAGATTGTCGTGATGTGGTGATTCAAAGAGATCCGTTTAGTCATCTGGATGGAAAATTAGTTTCTGGACTTGAGCCGAAAATTATTAGAAATGAACGTTATACATCTACTTGGATTGAGGCTGCTTATGGTCGGGATGTTTTGAATAGATTTTCAGATAAGCTAGTTGCCTGTGCCGGTGTAACACTAGGTTCAGCCGAGAAAATCGAGAATTATTTAACCGAGCTATGTGATGAGATGTGGAGACATCTCCCGCAAATGATCTTTCAAGATTTTGGATACGATCAAGCTGCCCATATTTACTTGATTTTTGAGAACCACATTAAACTCGAACTGACTACTAACCATCAAGGACTTATCGCTACGATCAGTCTTGAAGATTCTAGTGAAATTACTGACGATTTTGCTCAGGGACGAGTTAAAATTGGAGATCAGTATCCGGCAATTATCCATCAGTATGATCGCCATCCTGAGTTACTCAATTTTTTCAAAGGGTTGGCGACTGAAACAACTACAGAATTGTCTGCAAGTTCAAAGATGATTCAAAATGTTTGATGTGCAATGATCGAGATTATCTCGATTTTCGGAGATCGAATATTCCATAATTATTTGCATAGTTTTGCATTCGTTCATAGCTATTCAATACCTACAAGAAGCCAACTAAAATGAAACCTGCCCTCAGTATTATCATCTGTACTCACAACCCCAGAATTGAATATTTTGATCGCGTACTTAAGGCTTTGAAAGCGCAAACATTGCCTATGGAAAAGTGGGAATTAGTACTAATTGATAATGCAAGTGTTCAGCCAGTTTGTCAAAAAGTCGATCTGAATTGGCATCTTAATGCTCGTCATCTGCGTGAGGAGCGACTAGGTCTGACTCCATCTCGTCTGCGTGGAATTCAAGCGGCTCAAGCCGATATTATCATATTTGTAGATGACGATAACGTTTTAGATGCGGACTATTTAGCGATTGCCTTGCAAATTGGTAACCAGTGGCCGATACTTGGAGCCTGGGGTGGACAAGCTGTAGCAGAATTTGAGGAACAACCGCCAGACTGGACGAAGCCTTTTTGGGGTAAATTGGCAATCCGGGAGTTCAATCAAGACAAATGGTCAAATTTAATCCATCAGGATGAAACTACCCCTTATGGTGCGGGTTTGTGCGTTCGTAGAATTGTTGCTGAAAAGTATGCTGAATTAATTCGCAAAGACCCTAAACGTTCCAAGTTAGGGCGTAAAGGTAAATCACTTTCAGCATGTGAAGATATCGATCTAGCATATACAGCTTGTGATAATGGTTTAGGCACTGGAATATTTTCAGCTTTAAAGTTGACTCATCTTATCCCGTCAAATCGTTTACAAGAAGAGTATCTTTTAAGGTTGATAGAAGGACTAACCTATTCTGTCACAATTCTAGAATCCTTTCGAGGTAAAACTCCACCCAACTATTCTGGGAAATCAAGACTTCTAAACTATTTTCGAAGTTGGTTTTTACACCCCCGAGAACGCCGATTTAAATATGCACATTTTCGAGGGCTGAATTTAGCGGTTCAAGAAATAAAAAATATTGTTTGATAAAAATTACAACTTAATTATATTTTTAATAGTTCATCTTATGTTTCAAGAATTACCAGAAATTTATTTTTATTTTCCTGACACTAAACTATCCGTTAGTAGCTTACCGCAGAATGCCAGATATTATTGGGAGTGGCAATGCGATCAGCATTCCATCTCTCCAATGCAGAGCGGTGGTTGTTTTTGGACATTGCAAACCTATCTTTATCTCAATGATTACGGCTTTCCTTGCAAGTTAGTAGCGGAAATGCCGGACGAAGGTATTGTTGTGACTCATCGTGATTTCCTAGCAAATTCGTTTCAGCCTGGGGCTAAATTATTGCTAGTGTGTTTGCGAGCAGATGTAGATAGGCATCCCTATGCACAACTTCATGTCGTTCAAAATCCCCATCAAGTTATCGCAAAACGATCAATGGAACTGTGGGAAAGTCACTTTATTCCTCATTGGCCGCAGCCAGCAATTATCCCCCGCAATCTAGAAAGAGGTGAAACCTTTAAAAATGTAATGTTTTTAGGTAATGAAGTGAACTTAGTACCGGAGTTTCGGGAGCAAAATTGGTACGATCAGCTTCAGGATTTAGGATTAAATTTTCATAAAAAACTCAATCATTATGAATGGCATGATTACAGCAGTACAGATGTGATTCTGGCGATTCGGAGTATGGGAGTCGCAAACGATTGGAGAGGAAAGCCTGCTTCTAAATTGTACAGTGCTTGGCACTCGGGCGTACCAGCAATTTTAGGATATGAATCAGCATTTCGATCTGAACGTAAAAGCGATTTAGATTACTTAGAAGCAACTTCAGTGGAGGAGGTCATTTTTGCGCTGTCACGTCTGAAAGATAATAAACAATTTCGCCATGAAATGGTTGAGAATGGTTGGACACGTTCCAAAGAAACTCAGCCAGACGCTATGGTTAAAAGATGGCAAGATTTTTTGACAAACATCGCGATACCAGCGTATAAAGACTGGTGTACAATGAAAAGTTGGCAACAGAAGCTTTTCTTGAAGGCACGTCGATCGTTCATTGCCTTGCGTCCAACTTACTATCGTTTAAAACAGCACTCGAGTAGTATAACTTAGACAAAACGGCTATTGTTTATTTCTCTACTGTTTATTTATATTTATATCCTCGGTTGCCAAAAAATATGTTTCAAAGAGAACTGATTATTAAATTTTCTGGATTTCCAAAAAGCAACTTTAATTTGCTGGACATGGAGGTTAATTTAAACGCTCTGAAGAATTTGTTAGAAAATATAGTAAACACTTGTGAGGTAAAAATAAATATTGAAATGATCGATCATTTTTTGAGTAAAAGATGTGAAATTTTAAAATATACAGGCTCTCCATTGCAGGTGTAACACCTCTACTGCAAAATCGCTCTAGATAACCATTCTAAAAATTTAGTTTGTATAACATTAAGAACTAATGATTCAATTTCTATCTAAACTCCTATACCTTACAAAAGGCCATCATAAGTGGCTATTTGCAATGATTTTTATTTTCCTCTTTATTTCTGGACTAGAAGTTTTTGGAACTGGAATCATCGGCCCTTTTATTGCGATCGCAACTAACCCAGATTTGGTTAAGAGTAATAGCTGGTTATATCTAATTTATACAAAGTTGAATTTTAACTCACAACACCAATTCTTAATAGTCTTAGGCTTATTAGTCATTATTGCATTCTATGTGAAAGCATTTTTGAGCTTTCATGCTCAAAAAGCAGTTTTTCAATTTGGATATATGATCAAGAGTGAGCTGTCTTGCAAGCTCATGAAAGCTTATATAAAAGCTCCCTATAGTTTTCACTTAAATATTAATTCCGCAACCCTAATTCAGAATATTACTGCCACAACAGATAGTGTCAGTATAGGTGTCATCATGGGTATACTGACATCTATATCGAATGTACTAGTTGTATTAGCATTAATGGCTCTTTTAGTTAAGACCAACCCCATGGCGCTCATTCTTATTGTGATGCTTTTAACTATTATGCTTTGGCTTATAAAATCAATGAAACAGCGCTTAAGCCGATGGAGCAAAAATGGATGGCTAGCTTCTGGTAAAATGATTCGCATTCTAAACCATGGTTTAGGTGGCTTAAAAGAGACTCGTGTGATTGGTTGTGAATCCTATTTCGAGCAGCAAATGGAGCAAGAGGCAACAAAATTTGCCATAAATTTAACTCTAGCTCAAGGCTACGGAAATCTTCCACGCTATGTAATCGAGGCGTTTATGATCACATTTCTGGTTGGCTTTACACTTTTATTTATTAAGCTAAATCAGGAAGAACAGAATCTTAGCGCTGTTCTGGGGATTTTTGGGCTTGCCTCTATCCGCCTGCTTCCAGCATCTGGGAATTTGGTTTCTAACTTGAATATGGTAAGGTCTAATGCCTTTGCAGTTGATCAGTTGTTTTTTGACTTAAAAAACTTAGAAAAGGAAAATCTAAGCTCCGAAATTGACCTTAGGGGCAAATCTGACAGTGCATTGTCAAGCAAAAATAGTAAGCATATATTGTTTGAGAAAGAAATATCTCTAGAAAAGCTCACTTTTCAATATCCAAATACTATACGTCAAGCATTAGATGAGATATCGTTAACGATTCACAAAGGTCAATCGATCGGAATAATTGGTAAATCTGGTTCTGGTAAAACAACTCTGGTAGATGTGATTTTGGGGCTTTTCCAAGTGCAATCTGGAGATATTAAAGTTGATGGGGTTTCGGTATATAGAGATCTGAGAGCTTGGCAAAATATACTCGGTTATGTACCCCAGTCTATCTTTTTGATCGATGACACCTTAGAGCGCAATATTGCATTCGGTGTTCCGGATCATTTAATCGATCATAATAGATTAAAAAACGCAATTAAGATGGCTCAATTAAACGAGGTTGTTGAGCAACTGCCCAATGGGACTCAGACAATTGTGGGAGAACGAGGAGTACTCTTGTCTGGAGGTCAACGGCAAAGGGTTGGTATTGCCCGTGTACTTTACCACGAAAGAGAAATTTTGGTGTTTGATGAAGCGACGGCGGCACTGGACAATGAAACAGAACATCTTGTCACAGAGGCAACAAAAGCTTTGAGTGGTAGCAATACTATTATTATCATTGCTCATCGCCTTTCGACTATTGAGCATTGCGATCGCATTTACGAAATCGATCAAGGCCGAATTATTAAATCAGGCAGTTATCAGGAAGTTGTTCTAGGTAAATTAGAAAATTGTAGTTAGACTGAGGGGTTTATTTTACTCATTTTTCTGGTTAGTTTACAGTGCCGATAAATTTACGAGTAATTTTTAACTACTAAGTTTATTGCACTACCTAAAAAGCATAAACTTAACCTCTTTGGCTATTTAAATAAAGCTATTCTTAACAGATTTAAAACAAAAAACTCATGAAGTTAGCTTATGTAACTACTTACGATGCAGGGAGTTTAAAAGGGTGTAATGAATGGTCTGGAACGGGTTACTATATTGCTCAGTCGTTGAAAAATCAATCAATTTACATAGAATATATCGGTCCGTTGCAAGATGCTGTTACTTCGAGAACTATTCACAAGTTTAAGCGTCATTACTATGATTTATTTAAGCAGAAGAATTATCAGAAAGATGCTGATACTTTAACTTTGAAGCATTATGCCAATCAGGTTGCTAAAAAATTAAATAGCACTAAATCAGATATAATTTTTAGCGCCACTGTTAATCCTATTGCCTATTTAGAATGCGATCGCCCGATGGCGTTTTGGGCAGATGGGACTTTCGCTAATATCCACAACTTTTATCCTCAATATAGCAATTTGCCTGAAGAAGTGATTCAAGACTGGCATCAAATGGAAAAACTGGCTTTACAAAAAAGTAAGCTAGCAATCTATTCCTCTGACTGGGCTGCTCAATCTGCTATTAATGATTATGGTGCAGACCCTAATCGGGTCAAAGTTGTTCCCTTTGGTTCTAATACAGATAGTCCCTTTAACTCAGAAACGATTAAAGATGTAATTTCATCCCGAAAAACCGATTGGTGTAAGCTGTTGTTTCTAGGAGTAGATTGGATTAGAAAAGGAGGCAATATAGCTTATGAAGTTACGGAAAAGTTAAATGAATCTGGGTTGAAAACTGAATTAACTATCGTTGGTTGTCCGCCGATGGTTGATTCACCAATACCTGACTTTCTTAAGCCTTTAGGCTTTATTAACAAAGCCACCCAAGAAGGTCAGGATCGAATCAAGCAACTCCTTATGGAGTCTCATTTTCTCATTTTACCGACGATTGCTGATTGTACACCAATAGTTTTTGCTGAGGCAAACTCTTTGGGAATACCCTGTTTGTCTACTACTGTAGGTGGAGTACCAACCATGATTCGTAATGGCATTAATGGACAACTATTTTCACCAGTCGGCAATATTTCAGATTACTGCGATTACATTACTAACTTATTTACAAATTATGAGGATTATAAAAACTTAGCTTTATCTGCGTTTCATGAATATGAGTCGCGGCTGAATTGGAGAGTTGCGGGACTAGAAGTTAAACATTTACTAGAGACAATACTATAAATTAAGTAAGAATAAACCGCTATTCATTACTTAGTATGCGAAATCTGTGGTCTTCAGTGTATTGTGTTTACTGAAATATTGAGAGCCATTACAGTATGGATCGAAAATTGATCGTAAGTATCATCATTAATAACTATAACTACGATCGCTTTCTTGCAGAGGCAATCGATAGTGTCTTAAATCAGACCTATCCTCAGATTGAAGTCATTGTTGTTGATGACGGCTCTACAGATGACTCTCGTAAAATTATTGCAGGCTATGGCGATCACATCCTCTCGATCTTGCAACCAAATGGGAAACAGTCCGCAGCTTTCAATAGTGGCTTTGCCAAAAGTAAAGGAGATATAATCATATTTTTAGATTCAGATGATTATTTATTTCCCGACACTGTCGAGCGGATTGTCTCGATTTGGAGTCCAGAACTTGCCAAGGTTCACTATCGTTTGCAAGTAGTAGATATGGTTGGGCAATCCCTAGGTTATTCATCGCCTCAAGGGACATTACCACTTTCCCAAGGTGAGGTCTGGAAAAGCATTCTCGATAAAGGTGGTTATGTAAGCACCCCAACGAGTGGTAATGCTTTAAATCGCCATGTTTTAGAAAAGCTGTTCCCCATACCCGATGCCTACAAGCTTACAGCCGATGATTACTTATCATTTCAAGTTCCTTTTTATGGCAATGTAGCAGCGATCGAAGAGCCTTTGGGAGCCTATAGAATTCATAATTCAAATCAGTGGGCTTTGTCAACCGTTACAGCGAAACGCTTCCAGCGTTTTGTTCGCCACGATCTACAGAATTTTGGCTTAATAATTCAAAAAGCGGAAGAATTTGGTTATGATTGTCCATCTGACTTAGATCAGCGCTCGATTGGACGTTTATGGTCTCGTATTATCTCGTTGCGCCTCGATCCTCAGGAGCATCCGATCGCTGATGATCGCGGATTAAATTTAATTTACTACGGCATTCGCTCACTCTGGAGATACTCAGACTTTAACTGGCAAAAGCGGCTATTTTACAGCATATGGTTTATCTGGGTAGGCTTACTACCACTACCTTTAGCTACTCCCGCGATCGCTTGGTTGTATGCTCCCCAATATCGACCAAAATTTATCGATTGGAGTGTTAACAAAATTCGGGCGCTGACCAAATAAACCTATTAAATCGAGCGTTTAGGACATGAAAGAAACTCCCAATCATCCCTTACCCGTAATTACTCCAAAATCTTCTAGCGATTCGCTGAGGGTACTTTTTATCAGCCATGCTTATGTGGTGGGGGTTAATCAAGGCAAACTAGATGCGATCGCTCAAGTTGAAGGTGTAGAAGTTGGACTACTTGCTCCTAGTAATTGGACAGCATTAGAATGGAATCGGAAATTACCATTAGAGTGTCCCTATTCTAATCTACACCTCTACTCTGCTCCCGTCCTATTTCCGGGGAAAGTTGGAGCACATTTTTATGCACCATGGGTACTCTGGAAAGTCTTGAAAGACTTTAAACCCGATATTATCCAAGTTGAAGAAGAAGTATTTTCGATCTGTGCTTTTGAAGTGGCTATCTTAGCTCGGATCATAGGAAAACCAATTGTCATATTTGGATGGGAAAATCAATTACGACAATTGCCCCTAGCTCGGTGGAAAATTTGTCAGTATGTGCTTAATACTGCCAGTGCGATTATTCCAGGCAACCAAGACGGAGCCGATATCATGCGAAAGTGGGACTATCATGGTTTATTAGAAGTGATGCCCCAAATGGGTGTTGATCCAGAATTTTTTACTCCAGTCACAAAATCGCCTACCTCGGATGTACCGACTTTTCGGGTTGGCTTTCTCGGTCGATTGGCTCAAAGCAAAGGAATTGATCTAATTTTTAGTGCTGTTGCTCAACTACGCGATCGCGGTATCAACAGTCAAATTATTCTTTGTGGTTCTGGATCTGAAGAAGCCGCACTGAGAAAACTAGCAGAAAATCTCCAAATTGGCGATCGCATCCTCTGGCGAGGTGCTGTTCCCCACAACAAAGCTCCCGATGAACTCAGTCAGTTTGATGTATTAGTATTACCTTCTCGGTCAACCGCAACTTGGAAAGAACAATTTGGTCATGTTCTGATTGAAGCGATGTCTATGGGAATTCCTGTGGTTGGTTCCTCTTCCGGCGAAATTCCTAATGTAATTGGGCGATCCGATCTGATATTTCAAGAAGATGATGTTTCAGGATTGGTAGCAATTTTAGAGCGTCTAGTTTGCGAACCAACTTGGCGTAAAGAAGTTGCCCAATATGGCATCAGTAGAGTACATCAACAGTATTCCCATCAAAAAATTGCCAAACGGTTAGTCAATCTTTGGCAAAGTGTACTCGATGGTCAAAATGGCTCAAATCTAGCGATCTAGCAACAATTTATTGGGGCTATAAACTATGAACGCAGGAATTAACTATGAAAGCAATATTGAGAGGTAAATAAATAGACATATGTTGAATTTTAGACCTAATCCTAAAAATCGCCTTTATACAAATCTGAACAGCTACCTCACATTTTTGAATTACATCCTAGTTGGAAGATTATGGCCAGACAGAAAAAAAATTGACTTGTTCGAGAAGGCACTTTGCGAGAGATTCGGCACTGATTACGCAGTTTGTGTTTATCAATGTCGCCTTGGTATATACCTCGCTGTCAAAGCACTAATAAAGCCCGGACAAGAAGTAATTTTGTCGCCTTATACCATTGTTGATGTTATCAACATGGTGATTTTTGCTGGGGGTCGTCCCATATTTGCCGATGTTGATCAACAGACTTGTAATATCTCTGCGGTTGAAGTAGAGCGTCTAATTAATCCCAATACTGGGGCAGTCTTGATTACTCATTTACATGGGCTTGCTGCGGAAGCACACCACATTAAAGAAATTTGCGATCGCTCTAAAATTCCGTTAATCGAAGATGCCGCTCAGTCATTTGGCGTAAAAGAACAAGGAAAACCAGTTGGAACAATTGGCGATGTTGGTGTATTTAGTTTTGAAATGCACAAAAATGTACCTACATGGCTTGGAGGAGTTGTAGTCTCTAATCGGCAAGATGTGGTGGAAAAGATTCATGCTGAGTTAAAGGACTTTTCCCATCCTCCCCTTCCTGGTATCACCCAAAAAGTTAAGAAAGGTTTGATACATGACATTGCTAGTTTGCCTATTGTCTTTCAACTTTTAATCTACCCAATTCTGCGATTCAGTTACCTGAATAATGTTGAATTTATTAACAGTAGAGTTCGTAGACAACCGCAGGAAAGCAAGCCTGCAAAAGAACTTCCTGATATTTATAAATCTCAGTTTACCCCATTGCAGGCTAGCCTTGGCTTATCACAGATTAAGAAAGTTGATCGTGATATTAAGACAAGAATCGAGTATGCCCATATTTATTACGAGGGGCTAAAAGATATTGATGGTTTGATATTACCACCCCTGCGTACCGATGGCTCTCACACCTACCTTTGGTTCCCAGTTCTCTATTCTCAGAGAGAGGATCTTCTCAGGTTTATGTTCGAGCAGGGAAGAGATATAGCTGCTGGACATTTTACTAGTACTGCTGATTCACCTCGTTTTGAGGAGTTTTATCGCGATTGCCCCAACTCCAAAAAAGTTGAAAAAGAGTTGTTGTACTTACCAACTTACCCTCGCTATTCTCAACACGAAGTTGAGAAAAATATTGAGGTCATCCGTAAGTACTTTAATTCCAAAGTAGCCTCTACTAATGAAATTACTAAGGAATTAGTTTATGAAGCCTCAAAATAATATAAATTTATTTGCTCAGAAAATATCAAGATGGGCTTTTCAAATTGTATCTTAGGAACTTTTAATTTATGCCCCCTCCAAAACAATCGATTCGTTTGCATTCGCTAGATACTTTTCGTGGCATAACAATTGCAGGTATGCTCCTCGTTAATATAGCTAGCCTTGCCCCATCAATACACCCCTGGCTAGAGCATTCACATTGGAATGGTTGCACCTTAGCTGATTGGGTGTTTCCCTTCTTTTTGTTCATCGTCGGTGTGGCTATGGCTTTCTCTCTATCTAAATATAGCCAAGATAATAAACCTACAAGAGCATTATATTGGCGATTGCTAAGACGTAGTGTTTTCTTGTTTGCCCTAGGACTTATGATCAATGGCTTTTGGACTTACAAGTGGAGTGAGCTTGAGATATCAGGAGTGCTGCAACGGATTAGTTTATCCTATCTAGCTACTGCTCTTATTGTCCTCAAATTTCCTCGCAAAGCTCAGTGGGGAATAGCAGCACTACTGTTAATTGGATACTGGGCAACATATGCCGCTTTTCCTGTTCCTGAGCCTAAAATAGCAGATATACTGACTCACAAAGAAATTGGTACGTTTGGTTTAATGAGTTGGTTCGGGATGATGAGTACGATCGCCATTGTTTTGATGGGCTATTTTACGGGAGCTTGGCTCAAGGCCGAAGTAGTCACTAAAGCAATTCGTACATCTAGTCAAAGCATGACACTAGTCCTGTTTGGTCTTAGCAGCATTGTATTGGGACAACTTTGGAGCCTCTGGCTACCAATCAACAAAAAACTATGGACTAGCTCCTATGCACTCTTCACTGTTGGACTTGCATTACTTTTATTGGCAGCCTGTTATGAGTTGATTGAAGTGCGGAAGCAGAACCGTTGGAGTCATGCAGCACAGGTTTTAGGATTAAACTCTATTTTTATCTATATCAGTTCGGAGTTGGTAATTAAACTTTTGGAGAAAACCCACGTAGGTGTAGGTACTGATGCACTATCCACCTATAACTGGTTGGAGAAAAATATTTTCTTAAGTTGGGTTGATCCCACAACTGCCGGATTTCTCTTTGCCTTAGTCACTCTCTTGTTCTGGTGGCTAGTTGCTTACTTTTTATATCGACGAAATTGGTCAATAGCTATTTAAATTAGGATTTTAGAGTTAGGATGTGGAGTGCTTAGTACCGCACATTTTACAACTGGATATTAAACCAAAGGTATAATCATACAAATGTTTATTGATGCAGAAAGTCTTGAAAACGAAACTAGTTTCAGGTCGGATATTGCAATAGTTGGCTCAGGTCCGGCTGGTATTGTTTTAGCTTTAGAGTTAGCCAAGGCAGGATATGATGTTGCTTTGATCGAGAGTGGACGTTTACATTTCTCTGAGGAGATTCAAAATCTCGGTGAAGCCAGCCATTTCGATCCCAAATTTCATGCACCCATGTCGGAATGTACTCGTAGACAATTGGGTGGGACATCGATCATTTGGGGTGGGCGTTGTTTGCCTTACGATCCTGTAGATTTTGATAAGCGACCATATATTCAGAATTCTGATTGGCCCGTTACCTATGAGGCGATCGCAGGTTACTTTCAAAGAGCATGTGACTATTTCTTTTGCGGCAAGTCAGAATTTAATATCAAAAATATCTCCAACATTCATCAAAAATCGATTGTTCCAGGGTTATCTGATGCAGAAGCTTTTACTTCAACCCTAGAAAGATGGTCTCTGCCTACCAACTTTGGTAAAGAATATTTTCATGATTTGCAGCAATCTAAAAAAATCAAACTACTTTATGGCTTAACTTGCACTGAAATTGAAACTAATGAGCAAGGTAATCAAGTTGAGTTACTGCATGGAAAGACCTTAGGAGGAAAGACTATTTATGTGAAATGTCAAAAATATGTGCTAGCAGGTGGTGCATTAAATACTACTCGTCTACTACTTGCCTCTGATCGCAAGCATCCAGGTGGCATCGGCAACCATAGTGGTCTGTTAGGAAAATTCTACATGGGGCATCTTTCAGGAGACATCGCCCTTATACATTTCACGACACCTCCCAAGGATACTGTTTTTGGGTTTGATCGAGATTCAGATAAAATCTATTTGCGCCGCCGCTTCTCCTTTACCCGTGAGTTTTTACATGAGAAGCAACTTCCAAACATTGTGGCTTGGTTAGGCTCTCCCAAGTTTGGCGATCCATCTCATCAAAATAGCATCTTGTCTTCTGCCTACCTAGCATTGAGTATGCCTGTACTGAGAAATTACTTGACCTCAACGGCGATGCGAAAAGCCGCCATTGGAAAAGAGGAGCAGGGGATTTATCGGGCGCATATCATAAATGTCTTGAAGGACTTTGGCCAAGCACTGACTTTTGTTCCTCGTTTTGGGTATGGGCGATATATTGCCAAAAGAAAAATTCCAGCATTATTTGTCTATAGTGCTGCTAATGAATATCCTTTTCACTATCACAGTGAGCAGATACCCAATCCCAATAGTGTCGTAACCCTATCCGATGAAAGGGATGCACTAGGAATGCGAAGGCTAAATATCAATCTTCAGTTCACACAGCAAGACATAGATGGTGTGGTTCAAGCTCATAAATATTGGGATCAGTACCTCAGAGAGCATAACTGTGGTTATTTAAAGTATGTGACAAATGATCCTGAATCTAGCGTCTGGGAGCAAGCTGGAGATGGATTTCATCAAGTTGGGACAACTCGAATGTCAGAATACCCTAAGGATGGTGTTGTAGGAACTAACTGCAACGTTCATAGTTTGGATAATTTGTTTGTTGCCAGTAGTTCTATTTTTGTAACTTCCGGGCAAGCTAATTCCACATTTATGATTGTGTCGTTTGCTTTAAGGCTAGCAGACCATTTGAAGGAGATAAAAGAGAAGGTATGAGCAAAATAATGAAAACCTTGTCTAGCAAGGCTTGGAGAGACATATTGAAAATATGTAGAATACTTATCCCGTAATACTTTGATGACACTTCATACTTATTATTGCCAAATAAATTAATCACTATTTCTGATATTTCTGTTGATCATTACATAAATATTTCCTCAATACGACGTGCAAATATGATAAAAAATAATTCTTTTAAGGGAGTAGTTATATATGCGTAATAATTTAGAGTTAATGTTAATTGAATCTGCCAAACTTTCAAAAAATAATATCTGCATTATTACAGGAAATGCACCTAACCTCTTTCCAAAGATTAATAATGTTTTGCTGCGAAATCTTTTTAAAGTCATTACATTAATCATCAATCATATTGATTTGGGGAGAAAAATAAATAAAGCCAAAGATAAAGATGCAGCCATAGTATATTCTTTCTCAACAGAATTTCTATTTTTTTCCTTTTTAGTTTCTTTTTGGACTAAAAATGTTTATTTAGTAAATAATCATAATATCCAACAAGCTTATGAAAACCCATTCATGAATTTGATGCTTAAAATATATCACTATCTAGGATACAAATTTATTATACTTGAGACCTCTGCTGTCCTAATGGATTTAGGTTATGAAGAACAAGATTTAAAAAGACATATTTCATTACCGCACTCTGTTGTCAGCAGTGTAAAGATTGCTAATAAATCAGATTGGTTTGATACTGAGGAAATCGGAAAGAAAAAAGTTGGTATTATTGGAGAATCACGACGAGGGAAAAATTTCTCTAATACCCTTGATTTAATTTCAAAAATTGCTAAAAAACTAGATATTTTACTAATTATTGGCACTGATAATTTTTCATGTTTTGAGGATATGGATTTGCAGGGAATAAAATTGATTGATACATCTACTAATGATGCCTATATGGCTGCTTTATCAGCCTGTGACGTTGTTGTATTGAATTATGAAAAATCAAAGTATTTTTACAGGTGTAGTGGTGTTGCGGCAGATGCAATTGGTGTACAAACTTATGTAGTATGTCCCGATTTTCCTTTTATGAGTAGCCAAGTTAACTATCCAGCACAAGTCGGAGTAGTTTATCAAGATGAGACGGATTTAGAAATAGCTTTACAGCAAGCTTTAGCATTAAATATTCACTCTGATAATTCTGCATTTGAAAGTCATTACATAGAGCGTTCTCTTGCCAAAACTGCCTCTATTTTAGATCAGGCTATTCAAGCTAATTCTTAAACAGAAATAAGCATGATTTAAGTAGTCGTAGGGATATCAAATCAATTTATTGGGAGATATGAGATGCGAGTAATGATTGTGCGACGAGTACCAGGATCTACGTTTAGTCTAGAGGTCTATGCTGACAACCTAATAGCAGAATTAAGGAAGGTGCGACCAAATTGGGAAATTGCCGAAATTGCTCCCATTCCCTGGAATAGCCCTGATAAACTCTATCTATCAGGCTTGGGTATTAAAAAATACTATGAAACTTTTTGGCGGCATCCTCTCGCTGTATCTCGATTAGAGGCAGATATTTTTCATGTAATTGATCAGAGTGATGCTCATATCGCCTATGGACTGCATCGAGCTAACAAGCCCGTAGTTGTCACCTGTCATGACTTGGTACAGTTTATCTACCCAGAAATTTTGCGAGATCAGTCACGTCTACCTGCATTGAGTATGGCTATGTGGAAATATTCCGTGGGTGGAATGGAAAAAGCTGATCATGTAATTACGGTTTCTAGAAATACAGCTAAAGATGTAAATCGGATTCTAAATATCAAGCCAGAGCAAATTACTGTTGCCCCAAATGGGATAAATCCAGAATTTCGTGTACTACCTGATGCAGAGGTTGCCAAGATTCGTGAGCAGTGCCAGCGATCGCCTGACACTTTTTGCTTACTGAATGTTGGTAGCACCCATCAACGCAAAAACATTTTGACAGTCCTACGAGTATTAAAAAATTTAAAAGAACAGGGATTCCCAATATGCCTATGGCGAACAGGAGGTAACTTTACTCAAGAGCAAAAAGCTTTTATTCGAGAGCATCATCTAGAGTTAGATATTTGCGATTTTGGTAATCCAGACAAAGCCAAGCTGGTACAAATTTACAATGCTGCCGATGTACTTTTAGCTCCCTCTTTATATGAAGGATTTGGATTGACAGTTCTGGAAGCAATGGCCTGTGGCACTCCTGTGATTACTTCTAATGTTTCATCTTTGCCAGAAGTCGTAGGAGATGCGGGGATAATGATCGATCCCAATTGTCCGCAAGCGATCGCAGATGCAGTTATTGAGCTTTATAAAAACGCCACTCTTTATAAGAGCTCAATTGAGAAAGGACTTGCGAGAGCTAAGTTGTTTTCCTGGCAGAATACAGCAGAACAGGTGGCAACGGTTTACGAAAAAATTTTGCACCTATAGAGATCCTAAATTATTTCTGAAAAAGATTAACCAGAAATCTCGCCAAATTGTCAACAATAATCCATACATTAGTATTAGTTTAAACTTAGATAATTATTTATAAACTGAGAGCTTTTTACCCAACTTGTAACTTTTCAAATATCCTCTTAAAATCTGAAACATCATGAACCCCAAAACTATCGCAGCTAGCATTTTCAGCCGTAGCTATAAGCAGATTATTAGTAGTATACATGTATCAAAACCAGGATAATACGTTTATCACGATGAATAAAAAGAAATTATTGGGTATTGAGTTTTGCCGAGGACTATCGACCTATGCAGTTATTCTGGTTCATTCAGGAGATGAAACTTGGGGGCTTCCTACTAATCCCAGTGCTATAGAATTTCGGTTACATTTCTATTTTGCTGTTCCATTCTTTCTTGCAGCAGCTTTTTATTTCATGACTGCTAAACCAGGGATTGCCTACTCATCAAAGTTCTGGCGAGCGAAAGTTGAACGGATTTTAATTCCCTATGCAATTTGGAGTGTTATCTTCTTGGTATCCAGAGTAATCATTTTCACTCTTACCAATAAGTCTGATCGAATGCAACAACTTTTACAAGATCCTCTATCAATTTTTTTCTTTGGCGGTGCTTCCTACCATCTTTATTTCTTAACTCTTCTGTTTGCTGGAACATCTCTAGTATTGTTAATTCCATTTCTGGAAAGGCTGAAAATTAGCAATTATGGGTTACTGTTACTATCAGTTTTAGGTATGGTCTCATATCACTTTCTTGAAGCTTCTGGCAATTCATTTCAACTAGGCACAAATGTTGCTTTTCAAAGTTTATTAAGTTCTTTACGAATTAATGCAGAACAGCATCCTCTACTCCGTCTAGTTCTGGTTGAGATTGCCTGGATAATTAGGTGTCTACCCTTTTTTTTTGCCGCGTTAACATTAAATCGGCTCATTCAGAAAGTAAAATTATTACATACTAAATTTGCTACTTTTTTATTGGTTATTTTATTCCTATGCAGTAATATGTTCGGAAGTTTTTTCTTGCCTGGAGCCTTACAATCAGTCCTCATAGCATATGCCATGCTCCTATTCAGTATTTCCCTATCCAGATATTTTGGGGAAAATACTGTAGACAGCTTAGTAACTAGTGTGGGAACATGTTCCTTTGGTATTTACTTAATTCATCCATTTGTGATGAATATTGTGAAATATTTAGTATATAAAGTATTACCTGATCTTACAAATTCCATCTCAATTCCTTCCATGCTAGCTCTTTCTATACCTTGCTTTTTGATATCTTGGGTACTCGTTGCTTATCTCACTAGAAATAAGCTGACAGCAAAGTATCTGTTTGGCATCTAAAAATTTGGAGTTATCTAGATTGTCAATATTTTTGCAATTTGGATATGAAGATCAGGGTAGTATGCTGAACGGTAGGTGAGGTCTGCCTCCAAAAAAGCGTTCCACTGCGGAAAAACCCTTCCCTTCATGACACTACCAACATAAGTTTGATTGTAAGACTAAAAGTGTATATTCTCTGTGGATGTTAATATTATGAAGGTTCTAATCTCTGCCTATTCCTGTGAACCTGGTAAAGGTTCAGAACGAGGTGTCGGTTGGAATGTTGCTCGCGAAGTCGCCAAATATCACGAGGTTTGGGTACTAACTCGACCCGACGAAAGTAAAGAAGCGATTGAAGCAGAACTCTCACTCAATCCGATTCCCAATTTACATTTTGTTTACCTCACACTTCCCTTTTGGAAAGATAGCCTACGATGGGGGCAATCTGGGGCAATGCAATTGCACTACTACCTTTGGCAAATTCAGGCATATTTAGTTGGCAAGAAACTACATGAGAACATTGGATTTGATGTGATTCATCATGTTACATTTGTTCGCTATGCTTGCCCTAGTTTTTTGTCCTTTCTACCTGTACCTTTCGTGTGGGGACCGGTAGGTGGTGGCGAATCAGCTCCTTTGCCATTTTGGACAGACTTTAACTGGAAAAATAAGCTCTACGAAGTGGCTCGGTTAGCATGGCGATCGCTTGGAGAACTTGATCCTTTTACGCGGTTAACTGCGCGGCGCAGTGCGATCGCCTATGCAACAACAGAAGACACAGCAAAGCGGGTACGAAAGATGGGCGCTTCCTGCGTTCAGGTCGATGCAGCGATCGGTATGTTCGCAGAAGAAATTGAACAGCTTGCTCAGTACCCACACCCTGACAATTCTTCTGTGAGGTTTATCAGCATTGCCCGTCTACTGCATTGGAAAGGTCTACATTTAGGCTTGCGTGCTTTTGCCAAGGCCAAGCTTTCTGATGCCGAATACTGGATTTTAGGGGATGGGGCTGAAATAGATCGACTGCAAGACCTTGCCCTCAATCTAGGTATTGCTAGTCAAGTTAAGTTCTGGGGTTTATTACCTCGCGAAGAGGTACTTGCCAAATTAGGCCAGTGCTCTGTTTTAGTTCATCCCAGTCTGCACGATTCAGGAGCGGGAGTCTGTTTAGAAGCTATGGCTGCTGGAAGACCTGTTATCTGCCTAGACTTGGGAGGACCAGCAGCGCAAGTTACCTCAGAAACTGGTTTTAAAATGCTAGCAGATAACCCAGAACAATCAGTTAGTGGACTATCTGAAGCAATGGTTCGTCTTGCCAGCGATCATAACCTGCGATTACAAATGGGGCAATCAGGACAACAGCGCGTGAGGGAATGCTATAGCTGGGAAGTCAAGGGCAAACAACTAGCCCAAATTTATGAAGAAATTGTTGCTGGAAAATCTTTAAATCATCAATCATCATGGACGTTTTAATTTCTGCATTACACCGATATTCAAAGCCAATATCTAATAAAAAAATCGTCAAAAATAGCTAGCCACCTAATTTTTTCAAGGTAAAAACTCGTAACCCAACATATAAATTTTTATTTGGATTAAACTAGATTGAAGTTCTATTTTTTGTAGCTATTTTTTGATTGTCAGTACTTTCTCGGCTGCACTACACTAGGATATAAACTTATACTTCATAAGATAACACTGCTAGATGTCTATGAAAAACAAAGGATATATCCAAAATTCACTTTTGATTATTTTGACATTTTGTAGTATTTTTTATTCGCGTATTATAGCGACAACAATTCGTTTTTCACTGCTAAATCTATTCCATTTTGCCTTAGTGCCAGCAGTGTGTGTAATTGCTTTAACTACAACTCGAATTAAAGATCCTAAACAAATTTCGCTTTGTTTTTCATTTATATTGGCTTTGATCGTGTTGTTTGGAGTCACCCTCGCCAGCGCACTTTGGAATAATGCGGGTTTAATTAATGCGATCGTCAGTTTCATGATGCTAGGAGAACCTTATATGTTTCTGCTTGCCATGACATGCATCCCTATTACCGAGCAAATTGTCGGGAAAATGAAAAAATTATTGTACTGGTCTGTACTGATTAATTTTTTGTTAGCTGCCGCTCAAAAGCCCCTGATTGATAGTGGCAAGCTCTATGCTACTGGATTAGATGGAACTGACGGATGCGGGGGAGTATTTTTTGTATCAGGAGCTGGAAACTATATTTCAGCTACTGTCTCAATTGTGTTTGCTCTTTACTTTTGGACATCTGGCAAAGATAAACCCCTATCGCTCAAAATTGCTGTAGCAATGGCAGCTATCTGGCAACTTTTATTTTCTGACTCCAAACAGTTAGCACTTGCTTATGGAGTTGCATGGGGGCTGTTAATTATAATCAATTCAAAGAATATTGTTAAAACCTTAAAACTTGTTCTTGGTCTAGTACTAATTGTAATTATAGGTGTTTGGTGTGTAACAAATGTAGAAGCATTTAAAGCCTATACAGCTTGGGCTAGACCCGAACTCTATGGCTCAGATGGTCTTGCTTGGTATGCCAAGTTCTACTCCATTCGCACGATTCTCGCTCACTTCCAATCTCCTTTCAACTGGTTAGTAGGTCTAGGTCCTGGACACACAGTCAGCCGTCTTGGAGCATGGTTTTTAAGAGATTATGCAGCACTTTTAGGTCCTTTAGGAGCCACTACAACAGGTATTGGTCAAGACTCTATGGACTTTATCGCTGGTTTTTGGCTAACCAGTGGGTCTAGTCTATTTAGCCCCGTCTTTGGCTGGTCTGGTATTTGGGGTGATCTAGGTTTATTTGGATTAGGTGCATACTTTTATCTTGCATTTTTAACTTGGCGATTTTTTGCCTGGAATGATATTGCAAAGGTGACTATTTTAAGTGTATTTGTCATGGGTTGCATTTTTACACAAATGGAAGAACCTGGATATATGATTTTTATTGCTTTTATTTTGGGCTTGTCATGGCATGAACACCAAATGCACTTAGGAGCACGCAAGGAAACTCAAAATAAATCAATCCTTATACCCAATCTAGACACATGAATAAGAAACTATTGAAATACTCAATCTTTTCTCTTTGTTTTGCTACTTCTCCTGGCATTTTAATTTTTTTCAGTAAAAGTATTGCAATACCTAATAATTATTATATTATCGCACCAACTGGTTCAGATAAAAATCCTGGAACAATCGATCGCCCATTTAAAACCATTCAAAAATGTGCCACTGTTGTTCAGCCAGGGGAAACTTGTTGGCTAAGAGCAGGTATTTATCGTGAACAAGTTCGTCCTGGGGTTTCAGGCACAGCAGAAGCACCCATAACCTTTGCAGCTTATAAAAATGAAAATGTCACTATTTCTGGGACTGAACTAGTTGAAGGATGGGCTATAGATCGCAACTCAGTTTATCGTAGCCAGGTGAATTTACCTGTTAATGGCTATAGCGATATAAATTTCTTTGCCAATCAGTTATTTGTCAATCGGGAAATGATGCCGGAAGCCCGTTTTCCCAACATGGATGAAAAACAACGAGATTTTCTGCGTCCGAGTCTCATAGGTGGAGGTGTCAAAAGTCAGGCAGGACTATTAGCTAGTATTGAAAACAAAGAAATCCCTAATTTGTCTGAGGGATGGACTGGTGCGAAAGTCTGGACTAATGAATGGTACACCACCCGCACAGGTACAATCACTGGTGGAACAGCAGGAAAGTTAACTGCTCAAATGAGTGCTCCTTGGGATAGGGGTGGATTTTGGTTTTATCTGTTTGGCAAATTAGAATTACTTGATAGTCCAGGAGAATGGTTTTACGACTATAAAAGTCGAATTCTTTACCTCTGGTCGCCTGACAGTAAGCTCCCAAGTAACGTAGAAGTAAAACAGCGGAACTTTGCTTTTGATTTAAGCGATCGTTCTTATATCTCTTTACGTAATTTAAACCTATTTGCTAACACAATTACCACGAGCGATCGCAGCATTAATATAGTGATTGATGGTATTCGGGCTAAATATGTGTCCCACCACATGACTCTGCCACCCCTACCCCAGTCAGAACAAGCCCCTAATTCTGATAATGCTTTGATTGTAACTTCTCATGCCCATGATACTGGAATTCAATTACGTGGAAACAGTCATACATTAAAAAACTCAATAATCGAATGGAGTTCTGGTAATGGTGTTCTGCTAGAAGGTAGCAATCACACAGTAACCAATAATATTATTATCAATAGTAATTACATGGTGTCCTATGCGGCTCCTGTCCGCATCAATGGCAATGGTCATAAAATTACTCATAACACAATCTATCGTGCTGGTCGTGACGCAATTAATATTGATTGGCATACCGCAGGTACAGATGGTCGTAACATTGAAATTGCCTACAATGACATTTCTCAGTTTGGTATGCTCAGTACTGACTTGGGTGCTATTTATATTTGCTGCCACGTTAATTTAGAAGGTGGTTCGATTCATCATAACTGGATTCGGGATGCCCAAGCTTTTAGTCCATTCTGGGGAACTCGTGGTATTTATTTAGACATCGAAACATTTAACAGCACCATTCACCATAATGTAGTCTGGAATTTAAATGGAGGAAAGGACAACCATAACTTAGTGGTAGGTAGTCCTCGGGGATACGAGCGAGTATTTAATAATACTTTTATGGGAGATGTGGTTACGGGTGGAGGTTCAATTGAAACGCGTAATAATATTTTTGCGGTATCTAAAACTATAGCTGCCAATAAACAATCCAATAACTTGTTTATCAATAAAAATCCTAAGTTTTCTCAACCTCCTACAGAAGCCTCCCAATCTATTCCCGACTTTACCTTACAGTCAAACTCTCCAGCCGTGGATGCTGGGGTGATGATTCCCGGAATTACAGAAAATTTTGTGGGTAATGCACCTGATATTGGTGCATACGAACGAGGTGCTCCTATATGGAAAGCTGGTTCGATTTTAGATAACACTCTGAAAAAAAAATAGGCTGACGGTCATCAACATTTGCAGCAGTAAGTTGAAATTCCCCAGAGTCGTTAATAATTAAATGAAGTTTAAAACCAAAATGCTAACCCACCGAATTTTTCCCCCATTTGACTAATCCTTTAAATACCTTGTGTGCGTGTGCCCGACATCAATGACAAACTTCTATTGGTGTAGAATCAATAAAACTAATTTCTGTAATTTAACTTATGCGTGTATGTAAAAAACAAGGCAAAAGCATCAAGTACCACGGCATCAATTCAATGAATCTGCTGTAGCTGACTAGATTCGGGAAGGCGCCACGCCAACTAGGGAGTACATGCAGGGTATAAAACTCTTTGAATGTTCGGCAGCCTGAACCATGAAAAGCGATACCTTCGGTAAGCTTCGCTAATGCAATCGTCATTACCTCCGATAGATGCATCCGAGAAGTGCTGCGACGCTCTCCAATCAATGAAACAGCCCTGCTTAAAAAGGGGATTGCGGGGATCAAAGCCTGTGGGGTAACTCTAAAAGAATTGTGTGTACACCGTAGCTTTTTAAGGTGGGTTGGGGGAATAAAAAGCCTGTGGGGTAACTCTATAAGAAAATTCAGAATATTTACTGAGCTGGATTAAAAGTATTTATACCCATAAACATAGAAGCAAAAAATGCAATAACAAGACGTACTAATAATATCAAAGTTAAAATTACGATTAAGAGTAGGTGTCGGCTAAAACCTAACCGCTTTACCTGAGTTTTTATACAGATATCCCTTTTTTCGGAGTTTATTATGAAAAATATATTACAAGGCTCCATCTCTGAAGCACAAAATTCACATCAGAGCTATAGTATTCCGTCTTACAATAGGCTGCTTTTGGTCGTGAAGGATTTGGCTTGTGTACGGACTATTGAGGAAATTATTGAGATTGTGCGTTTGGCTGCTCGCGATCTAACTAATGCTGATGGAGTAACTTTTGTACTGCGGGATGGTGAATGTTGCCACTATGTCGATGAAAACGCCATCGGGCCACTTTGGAAAGGTATGCGTTTTCCGCTCAAGTCTTGCATCTCCGGTTGGGCAATGCTCAATAAACAAGCAGCCGTGATTGAAGACATTTATCAGGATGCGCGAATTCCTCTTGATGCTTATAAAGTAACTTTTGTCAAGAGTTTAGTGATGGTTCCGATACGGATTTCTGATCCACTCGGTGCGATCGGAGCCTACTGGAGTACACCACACCGAGCCACACCCGAAGAGATAGAATTGCTTGAGACTTTGACCGACACTACGGCAGTAGCGATCGCAAACGTTCAACTTTTTCAGAAACTTACGAACCAAAACGCCCTGAAAGACAAATTTATTGCGATGCTAGCTCACGAGTTGAGAAATCCCGTTGCTCCCATCTCAAATGGGGTTCAGCTTCTCAAGTTGAAGCTAGGCGAGACTGGTGTAGTCGGAGAAACAGTTTTAAAGATGCAGCACCAGATTAAACACCTCTCGAAATTGATTGATGAGTTACTTGATGTATCGTCCATCACCTATGGGAAGATTTCATTAAACCTGGAGAAGGTTAATCTGGTGGAATTGGTTCGCCAGAGTCTCAATGACCATGCACAAGCAATAAAGAAATCGAACCTTAATGTAGTACAAGACCTACCAAACACGCCTCTGTGGGCTTATGTTGACCCGACGCGATTCTTCCAAGTCTTTGGAAACCTTCTTGATAACGCCTTAAAGTTTTCCAAGCCAGATGGGATGATCTGGGTGGATATCTCATTTATTCCAGGTGAAAATGGCTCAGGCAGTGTAGCAGCTTTATCTGTAAAAGACTCAGGCATAGGGATAGACCCGACAATTTTACCAGAACTATTCGAGCCGTTTACCCAGGCTGATCGCAGTTTAGACCGTTCGAGGGGTGGGCTAGGTTTGGGATTATCGGTAGTAAAAAGTCTTGTGGAACTTCATGGTGGTAATGTTGAAGCCTCAAGTAGAGGGATCAATTTGGGAGCAGAATTCAAAGTCACTCTCCCTGTATGCGAAGAGATTACAGCTTGGGATAACGGCTCAGAGATTATAGAAGCGGCTAAAAAATCGTTGAAGATTTTAGTCATCGAAGATAACGAGGATTCAGCCATAACATTAAAAGCAGTGCTTGAGTACTTCGGGCATGAAGTTTTCATTGCCAATAACGGAATTTCAGGGGTAGAAACTGCAAGGGAACTTGAGCCTCATGTGATTATTTGTGACATCGGACTTCCCGAAATGGATGGATTCGCCGTTGCACGGGAACTGAGTAAAGACTCCAAATTTACTCGCTCAATTCTGATTGCGCTTACTGGCTACGGTGGCCAAGAGGATAGGGAGTTTGCGCTTAAGTCTGGTTTTAAATGCCACTTAACCAAGCCTGTAGACTTTGAAGTGCTTACGGCAGAAATTGATCGATACTTTGATGGAGTATTATCAAGTTAACGAATTTTGCTACTTTTTCATCCGTACTTCAATCCCCCCGTTTCTCTCAAGAGTCACTTAGCACTTTTGAAGCCACAACCAGAACATCGTGGTTTGCTGCACTAGCTGTCACGTAAAAACAGCAGATAAACGTAGCTTTTCATCGATGTATACCTTTACGCAAGTCATAACAACTCATGACTGATAAAACTCAATACTTGTTGAAATTAGTAAAACGCAATGTCAAAGCGTATATCACCAACCCGAAAACGAAAGCTGTAATGGTTACAGGCTCAGTCGCAGAAGGGCTGGGCGATGAATACTCAGATTGCGATGTAATGCTTTATTATGATGAATTGCCTTCTGAAGAAGAGTTACACCTTGCGCGTCAGCAAAATAAGGGTTCAGAGTTGATCGGGATTTTGGGCGATCGCCAAGAGGGTGCGTTTGGTGAGAGTTTCCTTGTAAACGGGGTTGAATGTCAGTTTGCTCATGCAACGATCGCACAATGGGAAAAGGAAATTTCGACCATCTTGGAGGAGTTTGATGTTCACTCTCCAATGATAAAAGCAATGTCAGGAACACTGGCCGGAATTCCGTTGTATGGCGAAACACTGATTCAGCAGTGGAAAGCCAAGATTGCAAATTATCCCGATGGACTCGCGCAAACAATGGTCGAGCATTATCTCAAATTTGTTCCAATTTGGGGAATGCAGTCCAAGCTTGCCAAACGGGATACAACGCTCTGGTACTACCAAATTCTGGTTGAATCAGCCCAAAATCTTCTCGGTGTATTGTCTGGATTGAACCACTTGTATTATTCAACATTTCAATTCAAGCGAATGAGCAGATTTATTGAGAAAATGAAGATTGCCCCTGAAAATCTTGCCTCTCGTCTCGAAGGTTTGTTTTGTCATGAAGCCTCTGTAGCTGTCAATGAACTTGAAGCATTGGTTCGAGAAACCGTAGAGCTTGTGGAGATTCATCTGCGAAGAGTGGATACTTCCGAAGCAAGACGCAGATTAGGGTGGAGACAGCAGCCGTGGAAACTAGGCGAATCAGATCGGTGAGGAATTCCAGCTCACAACCTTGTTCCAGCCCTTTCTCATTGCGTAAGCGTAGCCCATCCTAAACATCGCTTTTATCCCATTAAATTATCTGTCGCAGGCTCACCCGGATAAAAGCGATCGCTCGGAATTTCCTCAAGCTAAATTAAACAACATTGAGCAAGAAATCAGCAGTGATGATTTTGCCATTTCGATTGAACTGACCCCAAAGTTTATACTTTCCTGATTGAGGAAATTTAGTCATAAAATGAACCTGTCCAGCAGGAGTATTTTTTAATGCATGAGCATGGATATAATCTTCTGCTGTTAAAGAGGTTGACTTTCGCAAGATAACTAAATGTCCTTTTTCTCCCAAGTAAGGCTGTAAGTCTGTAAGCGATTGATTGTTAGAAGCTTCTTGTAATTTAAAGATTAAAGTGACTTCTTGACCTGCTTTAACAGTGGATTCAGAGAGAACGAGATTGACTTTAGTATCATTAAAAATTTTAGTTCTGTCTAAGTTAATTTCTGGAGCAGCAATACTATTTCCAGGAACTTGCATTTTCAATACTGAAACTTGTTCTGTTTGACCAACAGGTTTGTAATCACTAAAAAATGTGTAACCACCAGCTTGTGGAAAACTAGCTTCAACTTCAAACTGCCCATTATCGTTATATGTTGGATGAAGATGACTAAAAAATTGAAGATCATCACTAACAACAATTAAATGCATGAGCTTTTCTTGGAAAGTGTCAAAATTTGCGATCGCTTTCCCATTTAAATCTTGAATCTCAATCAATATCGGAATATTTTTATTCTGGGTAATGTTACTGGAAACTTTGAGTTTTGCCTGAGTTAATGCTTTCTTCTCACCATGAATCGTGCCACTTGTTGAATGTTCTCTATGATGACTCTCAGTGGTTGAACGCTCTTCATGCTGATGTGTGCTAACAGATATTGCTTTTTCTTGATTAGATAATAACGAGCAACTTTGAGCTAGCACTAAAGTAGTAGCTATAGCAATCGTATTTAGAACTTGATTCATTGATTTAACTCCACTTTTTTAATAGATTAAATTATTCAAAAGTATCCACACAAGCTGAACAAGCTAATTTATGAACAGTAATTTGTAGGGTCATCTCTGAAAATAACTGATAAATCGTGATTTGTTTGAGTAGGTTTTTAATTTATTTACTCAACCTAGAATTAGCTTATATTCTCCAGCTAACGGGAGAGTCAAGAGGAAAAATCAAAAACATCAACTTATAAGTAAACACAGCAAAAATTCTATTCACCAACTTATGATGAACAGAATTTTTCAAAATAAAGACTATAATGAGGATATTAAAAACAGCCAAAACTAACTTATAGCCACCATTAAAATTTCAAGTTTTGACTTTTACTAGAAATTTTATTTTTATTAAACTTAACTGTTTTTAAGCTAAGGATGTGTATATCTCTCACTAATTATGCTCAATAATTGGACAAATAGTTGAATAAGAATCATCAGGCTTAATTTCCCAACCAGAGAGCAACCCCGATAATTCTTGCCTCAAAATTAGTAATTGCTGAATTTGCTCATCAATAGCTTTTACCTTATCTTCTAGTTTAATTTTGATATGCTCACAAGGTAATTCTCCTCCATCATGAACATTTAAAAAATCTTTAATCTCTGATAAGCTTAATCCTAAGCTTTGAGCGCGTTTAATAAAGTGTAGTCGCTCCAAAATATCAGAGTTAAATAATCTAAATCCACCTTCTGTTCTTCCTGATGATTTTAATAGACCAAGTTCTTCATAGTAGCGAATAGTTTTAATGGGTACGCCGCTTTCTTTGGCAACTACACCAATTTGTTTTGCTTCTGCTTGGGCTAACATACTAACTAAACCCTCAGTGAGATATGATTACTGATCTTATCCTAGACTCTCCATTCAACTGGAGAGTCAAGTATGAAAAGGATCATTCCATCAAGCTGATGAGACACTGATTTGAGTGGACAACTTTTCTTCAGTAGTGTTTGCGGCTTGGACTGCGAGCGCACCACGAAACATATTCATACCGCAAGTGAAAGTATATTCACCTGTTGTTTCAGGGGTAAATTCCACAGTAGTAGCTTGATTAAGCGGTAAATCTGCGGCAATGTGAAAGTCTGGAATCAAAACTTGTTCTAAACAACTGCTGGGATCTTTGCGTTCAAATTTTAGTCGTACTGGTTTCCCGGCTTGCACTACAATTCGACTTGGCTCATATCCCCCATCAACGGTGACGGTTGCTTCCTGAATATTTCCACTCGTTGCAACTGCTTTCTGAGACTTGGGTTTACTCAGCAAGAACCACCAAATTTCTAAGCCAATTAGTCCCAATCCGCCGAGGGTGACGGCTACTTTGTTCCCTAATGGCTGCTCAATGCGTTGAAATTGATTGGTTTGGACTGTTGCAGATGAGTGCGCCTGGTGGGAGTTTTGTGCAGCTGCTTCACCAGATGCAATTGAGAATACAACTCCTAAACTGGCTATACTCCCGATAAGTGCTGTTTTGTTCAACATTGAAAAACCTCCTACGTGAATCTGAGTAAGTTACCAGCTATACTAAAGTTCCTGAAATTGCTCCTAGCAGAAATCCAAATCCTGCTAAAGTCCCGAAAAATATGACTTGATTCAACATTGTTATTTCCTCTACCCAAGTGTTTTAGGTTGGAAGCTACGTAAACGTAATGCATTAGTAACTACAGAAACCGAACTAAAGGCCATTGCTGCACCGGCGATGATTGGGTTCAGTAACCAACCAAAGATGGGAAAAAGAATTCCGGCGGCGATGGGAATACCAGCAACGTTGTAAATGAAAGCGAAGAATAAGTTTTGGCGAATATTGCGAATTGTGGCGCGGCTGAGTTGAATTGCTGTAACTATGCCTTGCAAATCACCAGAGATTAAGGTAATGTCGCTAGCTGCGATCGCCACATCTGTACCAGTACCAATTGAAATTCCGACATCGGCTTGAGCTAGGGCTGGTGCATCATTAATACCATCACCAACCATTGCGACGATTTTGCCTTCTGCTTGTAGTGCTTGCACTGTAGCAGCTTTTTGATCGGGGCGGACTTCTGCCAAAACCCGCTTGATACCAACTTCACGGGCGATACTTTCTGCGGTGCGGCGGTTATCACCTGTGAGCATGACAACTTCTAAACCAAGTTTTTGCAACGCTCTCACAGCCTGGGTGGAAGTGGGTTTAATAGCATCAGCAATCCCCATCAATCCTTTGATTTCGCCGTCAACTGCTAACCAAACTGCTGTTTTACCGAGGTATTCTAAGCGTTCTTTATCTTGTTGCAAGGCTTGAGTGTTAATACTCAACTCTTCCATCCAGCGTTGTGTACCAATTTGTACGAAACGGTTAGTAACGATACCTTGTACACCACTACCTGCAACGGCTTCAAAATCTTTGACATCTGCTAAGGTTACTTCCTGAGATTGGGCGTATCGAACAACTGCTTCTGCTAATGGGTGTTCAGAATTACGTTCTAAGGATGCTGCTAGTTGTATCAGCTTAATTTCGTTGCCGTTAAGTGTACCGTTAACTGTGAGAAAATCTGTAACTGTCGGTTTACCTTGGGTAATTGTGCCGGTTTTGTCTAACACAATTGTTTGAATCTGATGTGCTATTTCTAGGCTTTCGGCTCCTTTAATTAAAATGCCGTTTTCTGCACCTTTCCCAGTACCCACCATCACCGAAGTTGGTGTGGCTAAACCCAACGCACAAGGACAAGCGATAATTAACACCCCGACTGTGGTAATCAACGCCAGGGTGACATTACCCATCATGTTGTACCAAATGATAAAGGTAAAGATAGCGATCGCAATTACCGCCGGCACAAACCACCCTGTAACTTGGTCTGCTAGTCTCTGAATGGGAGCTTTTGAGCCTTGAGCCTGTTGCACTAGTTGGACAATCTGCGCCAGTACAGTGTCTTTACCAACTCTTGTCGCCCGAAACTTAAAACTTCCAGTTTTGTTGATGGTTGCTCCGATAACTTCATCCCCTGGTTGCTTTTTCACTGCGACACTTTCGCCAGTCACCATTGCTTCATCAACAGTGGATGTCCCGTCAACTACTTCGCCATCAACCGGAATTTTCTCCCCAGGACGAACCAACACTACATCGCCAATTTGTACTTGTTCAATGGGTACATCTACTTCTCGCCCGTTGCGAATTAACCGTGCTGTTTTCGCCTGCAAACCAATCAGCTTGCGGATAGCTTCTGAAGTTTGGCCTTTGGCGCGATTTTCAAACAGCCGCCCTAACAAAATCAAGGTAATTACAATCGCCGCAGTTTCATAATACACATCTGGCATCAATCCCTGAGCCATGAAAAAGCCAGGAAATAAAGTGGCAAATAGTGAATAGAAATATGCGGCACTTGTACCCAAAGCTATTAAGGTATCCATTGTTGCAGTATGGCGTTTGAAAGCTTTCCAGGTATTAACGTAAAAAGAGTAACCGCACCAGAACTGTACAGGAGTAGTAAGGACTAATTGCAGCCAAGGGTTATGCAGCCACATTGGAATCAAAGGCAGCTGTAACCCTGTCATCATCGGTAGTGAGCCAATCACCAGCACAGTGCCAATGATGCCCCCTACCGTCACCTTTCGCACTAAATCACGGGATTCTTTCTGGCGATATCTTTTTTCATCATCTTCCCCAGTCATCAAGTTTTGTTCTTGGAGGGGATAGGCAGAATAACCTGCTGCATCCACCGCATCTTGGATGGCTTGTAAATCTGTTGTTCTGGGGTCATAATCAACTGTTGCCTGTTCTGCCCCAAAATTCACACTACATTCATTCACACCTGGGACAGAACTGATAGCATCTTCAATACTTCTGGCACAGGAAGCGCAACTCATACCGCGCAGCTTAAGTGTGGCATTCTCCATTTTAAGCCTCCAATTATCAAGTCGTGTTCAAGACTGATTTCATCTTGAATCCTCCAGTGAACTGGAGTGTCAAGAGGGTAGAGGAAAAAAATTGGAATTAGCTAAAAAGTCACTACACTGCGAATTGATTCGCCTTTGTGCATCAATTCAAAAGCATCATTAATTTGCTCAATGGGCATTACATGGGTAATCAAATCATCAATGTTTATCTTACCTTCCATATACCAATCAACAATTTTTGGCACATCTGTACGTCCTCTAGCGCCACCAAACGCCGAACCTTTCCAAACGCGTCCAGTTACTAGTTGAAAAGGACGAGTACTGATTTCCTGTCCAGCACCAGCAACACCAATAATCACACTAACGCCCCAACCTTTGTGGCAGCATTCTAATGCTTGACGCATAACTTTGACATTACCGATACATTCAAAACTGTAATCAGCACCGCCTTTTGTTAAATCAACTAGATAGGGGACTAAATCACCTTCTACTTCTTGGGGATTGACAAAGTGCGTCATACCAAACTTTTCTGCCAAGGTGCGTTTGCTGGGATTAATATCTACCCCAACAATCATATTGGCTCCTACCATCCGCGCCGCTTGGATAACATTTAAGCCAATACCACCCAAGCCGAAAACCACAACATTTGCTCCTGGTTCCACCTTGGCAGTATTGATAACTGCACCAACACCAGTAGTCACACCACAGCCAATGTAACAAACCTTATCAAATGGAGCGTCTTCCCGAATTTTTGCCAGAGCGATTTCTGGCAGCACCGTATAGTTGGCAAAAGTGGATGTACCCATATAATGATGAATCATCTGTCCATCAATGCTAAAACGACTAGTGCCATCGGGCATGACTCCACGTCCTTGAGTTAAGCGAATGGCTTGACAAAGATTAGTTTTGAAACTTAGACAATATTCACATTGGCGACATTCGGGAGTGTATAGAGGAATTACATGATCCCCTGGTTTGAGACTGGTGACACCAGCGCCTACTTCCACTACCACACCAGCACCTTCATGTCCCAAAATTGCCGGAAACAAACCTTCGGGATCATCACCAGATAGGGTAAAAGCGTCGGTATGGCAAACCCCGCTGGCTTTCACCTCAACTAACACTTCACCAGCTTTTGGCCCCGATAGTTGAACGGTTTCAATCGTCAACGGCTTACCTGCGCTGTAAGCTACTGCTGCTTTAACTTGCAACATCAGCCCTCCTAATATAGTTATTTGACTTTTCCCTAGTGCTGCAATACAGGGATTATTTCACTTAAACATATTGAGCGCATGATACACTTTTGTATCACTTCATCGTATTTATTAAGGACGATCGCCGCGATAACGATAAATCTTATCTTTGTTAAAATATCATTCTCTAGCTAGATTGGTTAAAGGCGGCAACAGTTGTTTTGCCAACAATCTAAAACTTGATGTCAGCAGCAACCCCCAAATAATTTGTCCACCCTTCAATTAATACATTTTATTACAGCTTATGAACCCTGCTCTAACTCAAATTGGCGCTCAAATGTCCAACCTGACTGGCGTAAGAGCAATCATGAAGGATATTATCGAGACATTACGAGCGGGTGCAGGGCAGCAGTTTATTAATTTGAGTGCTGGCAATCCGTTGATTTTGCCAGAGGTAGAGCAATTATGGCGGGATTGTACTGCACAGCTTTTGGCTAGCCCTGAATATGGTGAGGTAGTTTGTCGCTACGGCTCAAGTCAGGGTTATGCACCATTAGTTGAAGCGATCGCCAACGACTTTAACAAACGCTACGGGTTAAAATTAACCGAACGCAATATCCTCATTACCCCCGGTAGTCAAACCCTCTACTTCTACGCTGCTAATACTTTCGGTGGTTACACTCCTAGCGGCGAGTTAAAACAAATCGTTTTGCCCCTCAGTCCTGACTACACAGGTTACGGCGGTGTTTGCTTAGTTCCAAAAGCCTTAATCGCCTACAAACCGACTCTCGATATCGATGCAGCCGCCCATCGATTTAAATATCGTCCCGACTTCAGCCAACTTACGATTACAGAAAATACGGGTTGTGTTCTCTTCTCTCGCCCTTGTAATCCTACTGGTAATGTTCTCACTGATGATGAGGTGAAAAAAATTGCTGCTCTGGCTGCGCCTTACAATCTGCCGGTGTTAATTGACTCGGCTTATGCGCCTCCCTTCCCGGCATTGAACTTTACCGAAATGACACCAGTGTTTGGCGATAACATCTTACACTGCATGAGTTTATCAAAAGCGGGATTACCAGGAGAAAGGGTTGGTATTGCCATTGGGGATGAAAAGTGGATTGAAGTGCTGGAGTGTTTCCAGGCAAATATTAGTCTCCATTCTTCACGTTACGGCCAAGCGATCGCAGCTCTTGCAATCAACTCTGGCGCTTTAGTGGAAATTTCTCACAGTGTCATCCGTCCCTTTTACCAAAATAAATTTACCGTTTTAGAAACTAGCTTAGAACAAGCGATGCCCAAAGATTTACCTTGGTTCCTCCATCGCGGTGAAGGAGCAATTTTTGCTTGGTTGTGGTTACAGGATCTACCCATCAGTGACTGGGAATTTTATCAGCAACTTAAGCAAGTAGGTGTGATTATTGTTCCTGGAAGTAGCTTCTTCCCCGGTTTAAAGGAAGAGTGGGCGCACAAGCACCAATGTTTCCGCATCAGCCTCACGGGTACGGATGAAGAAATAGCCACTGCTATGCAACGTTTAGCAAAAGTAGCTGAAGAAGCTTATAAAGGTGCGGCGGTGACTGCCTAGTACCGCAAGGCGGAATTAAAAATTAAAAATTAAAAATGAATACAGCGTAAGTATTTCATTGATTTAGCGTAGGTGGTTTATTTCCGCCGTGTTGTTCTAGTAGGAAAAATGGAAGTGAAACACGAAGAAGCTAATAAAGAGATCGGAGGCAAAGGAGTAGAGAGGCAGAGGGGCAAGAGAGTAAAAGGAAATTCAAAAATTCAAAATGTCCAATCTCCAGTCCCTAATCCCCAGCCCGTAGTTCCTAATACCCAATCCCCAGCCCCCAATCTCGACGATTGGCTAGAAATTGGTAAAATTGTTGCCCCTCAAGGTTTGTCTGGGGAATTACGCGTTTATCCTGTATCTGACTTCCCTGAAAGATTTGAGGTACCAGGGAAACGTTGGTTGTTGCGTTCAGGTGATACAGAACCACAACCAATCGAATTATTGACAGGACGTTATATCAGTAACAAAAACTTGTATGTGATCAAATTAGCTGGCGTGGAACATTGCGATCAGGCCGAGGCGTTGCGCGGTTGTAAGTTAATGGTACCAGCAAGCGATCGCCCCCAATTAGATGAAGATGAATATCATGTCCTCGATTTGATAGGCTTGGAAGTATTCATGCAAGCATCTGGCGAACTCGTTGGTACGGTGGTAGATATCATCCCCGCCGGAAATGATTTGTTAGAAGTAAAGTTCCATGAATCATTTGCTACTGACAAAAAGCAACAGACTGTTTTGATTCCATTTGTGGAAGCGATCGCACCAGTCGTAGACTTGAAATCTCGTCGCATTGAAATTACCCCGCCGCCTGGATTATTGGAAATTAATAATTAGCTCATTGCTGCCAACAATCTTGGCGATACATTGGAGGCAATCGCTTTATTTAGCTGATACGAGCCGTACCATCGCTGAGTGCATAGCAGTCAACCGTCGGACAATCTGATCAATCTCCAAATCTAATATGCTGTAATCAATGACTGCCTGACGAATAGGTGTATCTCCTTGATTGACAGCTAGCTCTTGTATACGCGCCGTACGTAGGGCTTGCAGGTGCGGTTGAATTTTTTGCAGCGTTTCTTCCAAGTCAGGTAAAGGCGGTGGTATAACTTCATGCTGTACTGAATCAGTTAACTGCTGTAACAGTAATGAAACTTGGCGAACAAAGGTTTCTAATTCTGGGAGTGGCACAGTTCCTCGAAAATATTCGAGATGTACAGCCAAAACTGTCACGGCATTAGTAAAACGTCCCATGTATACCAACAGCGTCATTACTGGTTCCACCATTTTTTTCTGCATCTGGGGTTCACGCAGCAATCCTTGGAAACAGGCTTGGGCATTACCAATTGCCAGTCCAGTTTGCCGGCGTTGGCTGATAATCGTAGAGTCTTGCTCCTTTGTTCCCTGGTAAACAGCCATTACATCCCTAAAGTATTTGTGGGATTCTCGCAGAGCAGTGGCGAGTTGAGTGGGTAAGCGATCGCGTTCCCGATTTGGCAATACAAAATAATGACTCGCATAAGCTAGTCCCGCCCCAATTAATGTATTCAACACGCGAAAGCCAGCAAATTCCCAACCAATCGGATGACCAATATCGATAATTAGTAAGACAAATATTGATAAGAAAATCACTGAATAAGCATAGTTGAAACTGATCAGGGAAATGCCACAAAAGACTGTCAGCACAATGATTATGTCTAACACAGGCTTACTTGTGATGGTTGCAACTATGACAGCTGCTAACACAGCTCCCAAGATAGTCCCGCCAACTCGCTGGAAGAAACGCCAGAAAGTTGCACCAAAGTTAGGTTTGAGGACTAAGATGCTTGTCAGTGTCACCCAATAGCCCATTGGTAAATTGGTAATGCTATACAGAATTACACCTATGGCTAGAGTCACAGCAATGCGGAGAGCGTGGCGAAAGATTGCTGAGTCTAAGGTGAGGTTTTCTTTGAATAAATCTAAGAGCGATCGCTGTTTATCTTCAACTACAAGAAGTGTATCTACATCTCGCCCACTCATTTTGCTGTGATCTATTAAAGATTTAGCTGTCTGAGCCATGTATTGCAATTGCTTCATCAGCTTTTCTATCATCAGCACCAGGTTAGTAAGAGCAACGAGAGTTGTGTAGTGTGTCTCACTCCCAGCAATTGCTTTTCTTTGCAGATTTTCTTGTTCTTTCAGTGCCTCATAGATGCGGTTGAGATTTCCCAGATCGATGCTGGTAGGCTTGCCAGATATGGCTTTCGCTATGGCTCGAAGAATGACTGATATTTGTTCGAGTGCATCGTCTACTAATTGCTGGACTGCGTGATATTCCTGATGTTGAAAGTGAGTTTCTAGTAACTCGGTTAAGGCAATAACTGAACCAAGCAAGCGATCGCCATCCTGGATTAGTACCAACAATTGCTCATCCATCCAACTTCGAGCCGACTTTCCAATTCGTGCAGTAGCTAAAGTACTGCGTGCTGTCTCTAACGCCTTTCTAATTTCGAGAATCTTTTCAGGTGTTGCCACTTTACCGAGAAATGCCTGAATGTAGTTAGCGATTGCACTGAAGCAGCCAGCCAAAGCTATCCGTAGGGGGTCATAAGGTCTAAAAGGCCACATTACTAACGAGAGTAGCATCGCCCATCCGCCTGCAATAAGACATAGCAGCGATCGCATGAGTGCGGCTTCCAAGTTTCCTGGCTGTGCGATCGTGGAAATAAATGATATGCCTACCACCAGACCGACATTCGCGCCAGCATTACCGTACATGGATGCAAAACCTGAAGCAAGACCCCAGAGAAATGTCAGCACCACAGTTAGCGCTGGAACTTTAGCGACTAGAGTAGCCACAAACATTGAAACAGCCATACCCAAAGTAGCCGCCGTCATTGCCTTAGCTTTTATTTGGTAAGGGCCACCAACATTCGCTAAGTTGACAAAGTAAGCCATTAAACCGATAAATAATCCGCTTTCTCTCTGGTTGATCAGTTGACCGATTAGCATGGGAACCCCCAATCCTAAAGCTGCTCGCAAGCCGTTGGATATTGCTGGTTTTCCTGGCTCTGACTGGATCAGAAATTTAAGAAAATTATTTCGATTCAATTGCATTGTTTTTATTAAAAAATTTAAATAATTTGAAGTTTCTAGTTAAGAGGATGTTTGAAAACTCCTCTTGTCGGTATCAAAAGTTCTAGATCCCTCTAAATCCCCCGATAAATTGGGGGACTTTGATTTCGGTTCCCCCTTTTTTAAGGGGGGTTAGGGGGGATCAAAAGTGCCTAAAGTCACAGCGAAAAACTTTTCAAACAACCTTTAAATAGAGAGGCGGGTTTTCTGCGCCTTTTTTTGATCCTGGTATGGCAAGCGATAAGATTAAAAATAAATTCATGCTGTATTTATGGCAACCCAACTCAGTGAAGCCAAATTCCAAACTGAACTGGTAATTTCTTGGGAAGCCTTACCCAAAGATTTTAAACTAGAGGATGAACCAGTGGAGAATACAGGTCAGCCACTTTTGGCTGGTGCTTTGCGTGAAAGCTTAGAAATCACTGGATTCATCCAACCCCAGATGTTGATAGCTTCAAACTTTGGTCTTTGTGCGACAGTCAACGGCCAATTTATTGCCAAAGCACCTGACTGGGTTTATGTGCCGTCGGTTAATCAAGTTGTAGGTAATCGCAAAAGTTATACACCCAATTTAGAAGGGGATATCCCAGCGATCTCCATCGAATTTTTATCCGATACTGAGGGGGGAGAATATTCGGTCAAGCGAACCTATCCACCAGGAAAATGGTTTTTCTACGAGCAAATTTTGCAAATTCCCATCTACGTAATTTTTGAACCAGATGGCGGTTTATTAGAATTCTATCAACTGGAAAATAAACGCTATGAGTTAAAGCAACCCGATGAAAATGGCCGCCATTGGATTGATGTAATGGGCTTATTTTTAGGAACTTGGCAAGGAACAAAAGAAGGGCGAAGTGGTTATTGGTTGCGCTGGTGGGATCAAGCTGGTAATTTATTACCGTGGGCTGTGGAACAGATTGAACAAGAACGCCAGGAAAAAGAACGGCTGATTGCTTATTTGCAATCTCAGGGTATTGACCCGAATAATTTGTCCTAATGAATAACTTCACTAATTATTACAAAATCCGGCTGACCAGCCGCTAGATGACTTTGGTATTACACAATCACTACGTTTATATTGTACGGTATAGTATTTCACCAGCCTTTGGCACAAGCAAGATACCTTCATCCTCGCGGTTAGCCCATTCAGAGGGTCTAATGGTAGCCGGATCACGATAGTTCAAGTTATGAGCAGCACACCGTTCGGCAGAAATGCCAGTAGCTAAAGTCACACGAATCCGCGCTTGTTCCCCTTCTATGGGATCAAATGTACCCATACCTTTTAAATGAGTACTATGGGCCAGCACTCCACCGGGATACTCTTGGAATTCATCCCACTGTTTGAGGAAGTAATCCCGCACATGATAACCAATTTGGGCTAGGATTTCGCCATGTGTATAGCTAAACTCGGTAATGTGAGGGGCGTATATAATTACTTCGCCTCCGTCGGCCACTACTGGCTCTAGCTTGTACATTCCTTTAGCTGCTGTCCAAATGTCGTCATACATTTGGGGCATTACTGAAAGCACTTGTTTAAAAGGCTGATCTACATATTTAATATGCAGTTTGGCTGATAATTTTGCAGCAGCTTCCCAGGCTGACTCTGGTTGATCTATGTAAAGTCCAGCTAGCTGATTTGTTTTGGGTGCAACCACCATCGCCAAGCAAAGTTTCGGGGTAGAAATCAGGTTAGCGGCTCGGTTAATCAAGCGCCGAACTGGTGTTATTCCCGGTGTACCAATAATTTCGTAGCAGGTGATTAATGCACCTAACCAATGTGATATATCAATTACTTCCTGACCACCAATGCCGGGAAAAAAGTATTTATTTCCACCAGAGAAACCGACAACTTCGTGCGGAAAAACCGGACCGCAAATCATTATTAAATCGTATTCTGTTACCAATTTGTTGACACGGACTTCAACTGCCTGATGTAGCATTCCCCGGCTGATATCTGCTATTTCATCTGCCGAAATTACTCCGCAAGAAATAAAGGTATTCGGTTCATTCCAAAGGTGGTTAAATATCTGAACTTTTTTAAAGATTGTCTCTCGCTCCTCCTGTGTCACCCCCACCAAGCGATTGATTTGTTCTTGACTCATGGGATTATGTGTACCCAGAGCGATCAAAAAATCTAGAGCCGCTACCCTTTTACCCAACTCCTGATGAAGCAATCGAAACATTTGAGGGATGGGAGCAGTACGAGTCCCATCTGGAATTAATACTAAAATACGCTGTCCATCCAACTTAGGATCTGTCAAAGCTTGATGAACTAGCTCGGAAACTTGCTGATTTGAAAGTGTCCCGTTAGTTACAGCCAGTGAATACATGATTAAACTCCACTGTAAATACTAAACCCACCGTCTACAGGTACAACTACTCCGTTGACGAAACTAGAACCAGAACTGCATAACCAGATTAAAGTGCTGAGTAATTCATCCGGTTTTCCAAAACGTCCGGCGGGGGTATGCTCGATAATTTTTTGCCCGCGAACGGTCAAACTGCCATCTGTATTTAGGAGTAAATCTCGATTTTGTTCCCCAATAAAGAAACCTGGCGCGATCGCATTTACTCGCATTCCATCTCCATACTTTTGGGCGAGTTCGACGGCTAACCAGCGAGTAAAGTTATCTATCCCGGCTTTAGCAGCTGAATAGCCAACCACACGGCTGATCACCCGAATTGCAGACATAGAAGAAATATTGACAATACAACCATAGGGCTGATTTTTTTCTATCATTGCTTGACCAAAAACTTGGCTGGGTAGTAGAGTACCGAGTAAGTTTAAGCTAACTACTTCCTCAAAAGCCGTGTGTGGCATATCAAAAATAGTCGCATCAGGGGTAATTGTGGCAGCCGGAATATTACCGCCGGCCATGTTTACCAAAATATCTATTTGACCCCAACGCTGTATAATTACATCCCTGGCTATTTCTAATTGGGAGCGATCGCTAACATCTGCCAGCACAGCTATGCTTTCTCCACCGTTAGCAGTAATATCAGCTACTACTGCACCCGCCCTTGCTTCATTGCGACCCAAAACCACAACTCGCGCTCCAGCAAGGGCTAAACCCCGTGCCATAGCCCCACCAAGCACACCAGAGCCGCCTGTGACGACTGCTACCTGCTCTTTTAGGCTAAAAAGTTTATTCAAAATTAAGTCTGACATCTTATTTTCAATTCGTAATTCGTAATTAAAAAAATCAATATTAGGACTAGCCCTTTCAAGGTGGGTAAAAAGTTTGATTAATAAATTCCTGTTTGAGCTATTTACTCTGTGTCCCCTGTGGTTAAATAAATTACTTTTAAACCGCAGAGGCACAGAAAACACAAAGAGAAAAAAAGAGATTTTCTGAATCACCTTGAAAGGGCTAATTCTAATAGCCTGATTTGGGAAAATTGGTATTAGTCCAGTTTGTAAGCACTCTTCGCGAGGTCGTAAGCTAAAGCGCGGGCCATATCATACCCTTCCTCTTCCTCAACTAATCCTCGCGTTACCAATCCAGCTAACCAATTACAAGCTACTCGCCGCCAGACTGTATGACGAGCCGGGATAGAAACGAAAGCGCGGGTATCATCATTAAACCCGGCAGTATTATAAAGTCCAGCAGTTTCCATTACCTGATTGAAGTAGCGTTCCATGCCATTTACACTGTCATGAAACCACCAAGGCGGCCCGAGCAATACAGTGGGATAATGACCAGCTAGCGGAGCCAATTCTCGGCTGTAAGTGCTTTCATCCATGCCAAAAAGAATTAAACTAAAGCGTTTGTCATTACCGTAAGCTGACAACAACGGATGCAGATTTTGAGTCCATTCTATTTTCAACGGAATATCAGCACCTTTATCAGATCCGAATCTCTCAAAGAAAGCCGGGTTGTGGTTACGCATAACACCACAATGCATTTGCATCACCAAGCCATCTTCTACACTCATCCGAGCCATTTCCATGAACATATGACCGGTAAAATGCTCTACATCTCCTGGATTCAGCTTGCCGATTAATGCTCTAGAAAAGATAGCTTCTGCTTCGTAGTCAGAAAGGCGTGTGGTATAAGGTGTAGCTGCACTTTGATCGGTAGCGGTTGCGCCCATTTTTTTGAAGAAAGCCCGACGTTCTTCTAAAGCTTGTACAAAAGTGGCGTAGGTGCTAATTTCTCTACCTACAGCGCTTTCCAATTTAGTAATATTTTCGCGCCAACTAGGAGCATCTAGGTTAACTACTGCATCTGGTCGAAAAGTCGGTCTGATTTGAGTAAAACCTTCTTCGTGGAGCGATCGCTGATTCTCTAGGCTATCACTAGCTGCATCGGTAGTACAAAGCACTTCGATGTTAAAGCGTTTAAATAAAGCACGGGGGGAGAACTCAGGCAAAGCTAAGAGACGTTCCAGGTAATCATAGATATGTCCGGCATTGCGAGAGTTTAAAGGTTCATCTACGCCAAAGACATTAGTTAGTTCGTCTTTGAGCCACAACCCAGACGGAGTACCTCGAAATAGATAAAAATGTTCGGCGAACAATTGCCAGATTTTGCGATGGTCTGTTTCTGTTGGTGCATCACTAGTAGGTATGCCCAAAGCTTGCAGAGGCACGCCCCGACTATAAAGCATTCGCAAAAGGTAATGATCAGGGATAATAAATAATTCAGTCGGTGAACCAAAACGGGCTGCGAGATTAGCTAACAAGGCTGGATCTACGTGTCCGTGTGGACAAACCAGGGGTAGCGCAGATATGCTATCAAAAAATTGATGAGCTAGCCGTCTTTGAACTGGTTCTGGAGAAAAGCAGCGATCGGGAGATAAACTTGGTTTTTTGGTTAACATAATTTTTGTTTGCTTAAAATTTTTAGTATTGCTGAGTGAAAAGATGAATTTGCCTCATGCAGAGAGTAAAAATTTCCAATTTTTTCAATTCAGTTTAACTACCCAAGCCCCAGCCTCAAAACCAATGAGCCAACGGATTAAAGTTTAGGGTGAAGTTATCAAGAAAGGCAGAGGGCAGGAGGCACAAGGGAATTCTGATAGCGCAGCGTATACCCTTCGGGTGCTTCGCTTAGAGCGAGTATTCGAGCGTCTTCCTTTCCTCTGCTATGACCGGAGGGAGTAAGGGTTTAAGACCCCCACCAAATTGAAAATTTGGTGGTCCCAATTAAGTACGGTGTTGAATCCCCTTCTAAATTCAACCTTCTGCCTTCTGCCCTCTGCCTCCTGCCTTCTTCAATGACGGTAGATATGGTTTAAGATGACTTTCTTAATGCTGCACTACTGCCACGTTGTAATAGAGAAGGAGATAAAACGCGGTTTTCTACAGTTTTTTCTTCTAATAAATCGAGTAACATTTGCATGGCATAGCCACCAATTTCTAACATTGGCTGGCTGACTGTCGTAAGTGCAGGTGTAACGTAACAGCCCAAAGCAATACCATCAAATCCAACCAGGCTTAAACTTCGTGGTACTAAAATACCTAGTTCTTGGCAGGCTAATAAAGCGCCAATCGCCACCATATCGTTGTAACAAAAGATGCCTGTTACCTCAGCAGCCAATAGTTTAGATAGCATCTGTTGTCCAGTCATAACATCGCTGGTTCTGGTATTCTCTTGATCACTAATTGCAACCCAATCAGGATTTTGTGGTAAACCAGCTTCAGCAAGAGCCATTCGATATCCTTCTAGGCGCTGCTGATTAGACCTGCTGCGATCGCCTACACCTAGATAACCAATAGCGGTATGTCCCAGACTTATTAAATGCTCTGTGGCTAATCTAGCACCTAAGCGATCGTCTATTGCCACTGAGTGAAATATCTCTGATTGCTCTTCGGTCTGGCTGTTAATTAGAACTGTTGGCACTGCAATTTGTGTCAGTTGCTTGGTGTGCTGTTTACTAATTCGTGAGTCGGCTACTAAGATTCCATCCACTCTCCGGCGATGAAAAGTATTTATAGCTGCTATTTCCTGCTCAAAATCTCGGTGTGAAGCACTTAACAAAACACTCAAGCCTGCGGGTCTAGCTATCTGTTCAATTCCATCTACTACCTCAGCAAAAAAGGGATCTGCTATTGAAGTTACTACTACTCCAATAGTATTAGTACGTTTATTTTGCAAGCTTTGAGCGATCGCATTCGGCACATAGTTCATTTCTTGCGCCAGTTGCTTAATTTCTTCTCGCACTTTAGGGCTAATAAGAGCGTTATCTCGCAAAGCACGTGAAACAGTAGAATGAGAAACGCCTGCTCTCCGAGCAATATCTTCAATAGAAATTCTTCGTTTATTCATTTTTTATCTTAGAGGTTGTTTGAAAAGTTTTTCGCTGTGACTTTAGGCACTTTTAGATCCTCCTTAACCCCCTTAAAAAGCGGGGAACCGGAATTAAAGTCCACCTTTTTTAGGGAAGCCAATGTGGTCTTCACCCAAAGGGAGAGGCTAGCGCCTTCCGTAGAGAAGGGGTTTACCAAAGTGGAGCAAGTACCGTGGATTTAGAGGATTTAGAACTTTTGATATCGGCAAGAGGACTTTTCAAACATCCTCTTAAAGTTTTAACTATTGCACACGTGTGCATATATATTTTATTATAGAAAATAATCGTTATTTGTCAAACTGTACAAAATTAACTAGGTAGACAAGTAGCTTGAGTAAATTGTTATCAGTAGTCCTGACTTCTACCTCGATTTTAATAACTTAACTTTTCTTAAGTAAAATATGATTAAGCAGTCAATGATTATTATCGTAATGGGTGTATCTGGCTCTGGCAAAACCACAATAGGAAAACTCTTAGCAGACTTGTTACAATGGGAGTTTAGCGATGCTGATGCTTTCCACTCGCCAGAGAATGTTGAGAAAATGCGGTGCGGTATCCCTCTAAGCGAAGCTGACAGGATGCCTTGGTTGCAAGATTTACAAACAGCTATAAAACATTGGCTGCAAGAAAATAAAAATGTGGTGCTGGCGTGTTCGGCTTTAAAAGATAGTTATCGGCAATTTCTGGTATTGGATAGCGAACGCATCAAGCTAGTTTACCTCAAAGGGTCTTATGAGCTGATTCAAAAGCGGCTACAAGAGCGTAGCAATCATTACATGAGTGAAAAACTCCTCAACAGTCAGTTTAATACTCTTGAAGAGCCATTAAACATCTTATCTATGGATGTTGCACAACCACCCCAGATAATTGTCCAAAACATTAGAACGGCTTTAGAAATTTAGCTTATTGGTTACAAGCGCAAGATTAAGATTAATAACGTCTTTACAAAAACAGGAACTTTTGGTAATTAAATTACGTCGAACGTAAATCTAAAGAAATTTCAAAATTAACCACATAAGTGGAGTGGTAGGAGAGAAAAGTGTTTTTAAGATTAGCGCAACAGCATCAGGAATTCGCCCAAGACTTGGTAATGAACCTGCAAGCCTTGACAATTATACTTGAGCGGCGTGGCTATACTGCGTCTTGTTATATATGCGGTGACCAAATGCAGAGTGCTTCATTTATGGTTAGCCTAGGAGAAAAACACCTGATTCGGTTTTTAGTGTCTGATTACGGGATAACCTGGATGGAATTATGGGACGATCGCGAATTAATGAAGTTGGAGGGTGCAGAAGCGATAAGCCAATTACAAGAGTTGGCTAATCTTGTTAAGTATTCTCTTGCTATACAATTGACAAATTGATACCCCTCTGCATAAGGTTGGTAAAAAAGATTAATATATATTATTTTGCCTACGTCTTTAAAATAAAAGATGAGCTTATATTTTAGTATAGTTATGCCCGTTTAAGTATAAATGCGGTATAATTTAGTTGTTGCCGAGAAAGCATCTAACAGATTTTATTTATTTTCGACATAGGAGTGAAAAAGATTGTATAGACGTTGCAATGCAAGGTCTTACAAGGGTTTCAGGTAACGCAGAATCAATTTCTGGAGATGTCTTTTGTCAATGTGTTACCTAATTGCTAATTTCTTTCGCTCCAAGCAAATTTAACAAAATACGACGAAAAGAAACTTAACACACATTCTTGCACACGTGTGCAAGAATAAAAAATAAGTCCAATACAGGTTTTGCACACCTGTGCATAAGGTGGAGTGCGAAAGTACTATTTAACAAATCAATATCGACAAGTAACAAGCTATGTCTCAAACTCTAAATAATGCCATCGAACAAACTCAAAACAATCCCTTACATTCACTAGAAGAATGGGAAGAAGACTTACTTAATCGCTATCCCAATCCGGACAGCATAATTAAAGAAGGTAAAACCACCAAAGAGTACAGGAATTACGAAACGCCGACTAGAGAGACGGTGAAAGAGTTTTATCGGTTAAATCATATCAATCAAACATATGATTTTGTGTTAGATAAAAAAGAAGACTTTCTGAAGTTGGATAAGAAAGAAATGTCTGTCTGGGATGCATTAGAGTTTTTGAATCAATTGGTTGATGATTCAGATCCTGATACAGACTTAGACCAATTACAGCACCTATTGCAAACATCAGAAGCCATTCGCGCTGATGGTTACCCAGACTGGATGGTACTTACTGGCTTGTTTCATGATATGGGGAAGGTACTTTGCTTATTTGGTGAACCCCAATGGGCTACAGTAGGCGATACCTATCCTGTAGGTTGTGCATTTTCTGATAAGATTGTTTTTTCAGAATTTTTCAAACAAAACCCTGATTATAGTAACCCTATATATAACTCCGTATATGGTGTTTACGAGCCGAATTGTGGTTTGAGTAATGTACATATGTCATGGGGGCATGATGAGTATGTATATTACATGATGAAAAACTACTTGCCCGAATCTGCGTTGTATATCCTTCGCTATCACTCATTTTATCCTCAACATCGTGAAAATGCTTACGAACATTTGATGGATAAACACGATAAAGAAATGTTTAAATGGGTGAAGTTATTCAATCCCTACGATTTGTATTCAAAAAACCCTAATCCTCCAGACTGGCAAAAATTAAAGCCTTACTATGAAGATTTAGCGGCTAAATATTTACCCAGAAGTTTGAGATTCTAAATTTTTCCTAGTAATAAAGGTAAAGAATTTCAAACATTCCTTACAAATTTTAACTGATTGAACTTGTGGAGATTGCGAATATTTCTAGCTAATGATGAATAACAATTCTTCGGCAAGCCTAAACCAGTAAAATATTTTCCAAGAAAAAATCATTGCCAGTTATAAACTTATAAAATATCTATGCGGATGTCCTAAAGTTTATCGCTATTGGCTCAAATTTTCTTTAATTACCAGAGAAACTAAACAGGTAAGAACTACTTATCGCGTCCGTTCTTTCACATCTTGACAACAGCGACAATAGGGTAATAATGACTTTTTTGGTATTTCTTCTCTCTATATCCAAAGAATTATTCTGATCGAGATATAACAAGATTAGCTCTGACCAATTAGTATAGCTAATAAGCACACTTGGCAGGTGTATTTGAGTAAACTCCAAAAATAAAACACGAGGATTTTCGCGTATGGTAATGGGCTATGTATTTCTACCCCTAAAGGATAGATTTAAAGCAAAATTTTTCCTTTGAGAAGATTAACTTACCCAAACTCAACTTGAGTTAAAGGTGTTAAGTTTTTTAAACTCTACTAAGCTGAAAATTACTTAATTTTTCGCAAATACTCTAGTGGGAAAAAATTAAAATACATAGAAATGGAATAGTTTTCTTGGTTTTGTAAAGTTCAATAAACGGGGATCATATTTACAATCATGCAGGTTAAACTGAAATAATCTAAAAGGAAACACAAATTTTCAATTCTCATAACATTAGGCTCTACTAATTTTCGTTTTAGTTAATATCTGTTTTTATCCCACACGCTTCCAAATGTATTTTTACAAAAAAAAAGTGATTTTTTGAAGTAGTGTAACGCTCATAGTTTTGCTTTAAAAAACAAACCATTCGATTTAGGGCAATTAATAGCACTAGCTCAAGTTAGGTCACATTATTAAACTTTTGGAAGGAGTTTAAATTGCTAAATCTACTAGTAGTGCTAGCTTCTGTCTGAAATTTTTAGACATAGCTCATCTTGCGATAACTTGGCAAACTTATCTTCTTTTGACCTTTTTGAATTTAAATCCGTTGTTAAAAATAGATGAATATGAATAGATTTTCGCTAATACTTGGCATATTAGGTTTCGCTGTTGTTGGTTGCACAAATGGCGCTCAAAACGACAACACTGCTAATAATACTGGTACTAACACTGCTACCAACGCTAGTTTAGAGAATCAGGCTAATGCTCCAAATAGAAAATTGCAAACAATCGGTGTCGCTTTGGGTGACTTAGGCAACCCTTTTTATAATGCAGTGCAAAAAGGGGCTGAGACAGAAGCGAAGAAAATCGGGGGTAATATTAGAGTTAATGCGGTTTCCAGTGCTTTTGATCTGAATCAACAGACTAATCAAATTGAAAATTTCACTGCTGCAAATACTGATTTAATTATCATCAGTGCAGTTGATAAAAAAGGAGTTAAACCGGTAATTGACCAAGCAAGGCTTGCAGGTAAGGTTGTGATTGCAGTAGATTCAGCCGTTGATGCAGATGTGGATGCAATGATTAGCTCCAACAATACCCAGGCTGGTGAGATTGCTTGTCAATATATTGCCGATCGCCTCAAAGTTCAAGGTAGTGTAGTCATCCTCAACGGGACTCCGATGGACTCAATAAATCAGCGAGTGAGTGGCTGTGAAGAGTCATTGTCCAAATATCCTGATATCAAACTCATCTCTAAAAACCAAAATGCAGAAGGGACTAGGGATGGCGGACTCAGAGTTATGAGCGATTTGCTCACAACCTTTCCGAAAATTGATGCCGTTTTTGCCACTAACGATCAAAGCGGTGTTGGTGCAGATTTAGCCGCTACACAAGCAAGACGTAATGAATTTTTTATCGTTGGGGTTGACGGTTCGCCAGATGCAACCAAAGCAATGGAAGACAAAGATGGTCTGTTTGCTGCAACTGCTGCTCAAAATCCCGCCGGGATGGCCCAAAAAGCAGTTCAGTTGGGAAATGATATCATCCAGGGCAAAAAACTTGAGTCATCTAACATTCTGATTCCAGTCAAGTTGGTTACCAGAGAAAACCTTAGCAGCTACAAAGGCTGGTAGTTTGTAATACTCGCCTCCGGCGAGAAGCAAGCTACGTAATTTGTAATTCGTAATTGGTAATTACAACGCATAGAAAAAGGCTTGATACGGGAGGGTTAGAATCTTTGACCCTGTTTAAAAAATACATCGGTTCCGAATTCGGTGTAAATCAAAATGGCTTTTAGGAGATATATGAATGTGAGAAAAATTGTAATCGCAGCTAGCATACTAAGTATCATTAGTGGTAGCCTTATCGGCTGTACAAATAGTTCTCCCGATGACAACACTGTTACTAACACTGATACTACAACTGCTATCAATACTAGTGCAGGAAGTAAAACCGCCACTGGGGATAAAAAGTTGCGATCGGTTGCCTTCACCGTTGGCGATTTAAGTAACCCTTTCTTCGTTGTTATGGGTCAAGCAGTTGAGGCAGAAGCGAAGAAAATTGGTGGAAAAGATGTCAATGTTATTATAGCTTCCAGTGCCTATGACCTCAACCAACAAGCCAATCAAATTGAAAATTTTACTGCTGCCAATACTGACATCATTGTTTTAAATGCTGCTGATAAAAGTGGAATTAGACCAATAGTACAAAAAGCTAAACAAACAGGTACAATTATCGTTGCCGTAGACACAGGTGCTGAGGGAGGCGTGGATGCCACCATCACTACTAATAATGTCCAAGCTGGAGAAGTTAGTTGTCAATATATTGCTGACCGCCTTAAAGGTAAAGGCAATGTAGTAATAGTTAATGGGCCGCCAGTGGACTCGGTGATTCAGCGAGTTAGTGGCTGCGAGAATGTATTGTCTAAACATCCCGATATCAAAATCCTTTCTAAAAACCAGAATGCAGGCGGTAGTCGGGATGGAGGACTCAGAGTTATGACTGATTTGCTGACAACCTTTCCGAAGATTGATGCGGTTTTTGCTATTAACGATCCGAGTGGGGTTGGCGCAGAACTAGCAGCAAACCAAGCACAACGTAAAGAATTCTTTATTGTTGGGGTTGATGGTGCGCCAGAAGCAATCACTGCGATCGCTACTAAAGGTAGTTTATATGCTGCAACTGCTACTCAAAATCCGCGAGGAATGGCCCAAAAAGCAGTTCAAGTTGGCAACGACATCTTAAATGGTAAAAAACCTGAGTCACCTACCATTCTGATTCCAGTTAAGTTGATCACAAAAGATAATGTCAACACAGAAAAAGGCTGGTAAATAATAAACATTGTGAATTTACAATTAAAAGTTCTGTCTAATCTGAGTTGAGTCTTTTGATGCATTGACAGAGTTTTTGCACATACCCATGATGTATATATGCATCTGCGAAAACTTCTGAACGTCGCCTTCCAACATTCAGAACTTTCCAAAATAGCGATCGCTTTTTAAAACATGATTTTGTGATGATTTTAATTTCACATCAAGTGTGAGTTTGTGAATTTTTAACTCACAATGCAATTTTTAAATTATTTTTAGAGGTTCTGCTCATGACAACAACTACTGAAACCTCATTTCCTGATACACCAACCACCACCCCTGTATTAGAAATGCAAGGGATTACGAAACGATTTCATGGTGTATCTGCGCTCCAAAATGTCAATCTCACTATTTATCCAGGAGAAGTCCACGCCCTCATGGGTGAAAACGGAGCAGGCAAAAGTACATTGATGAAAATCCTGGCTGGGGCTTACATTGCCGATGAAGGAGAAATTCGCATCAATGGTCAACCCTTCAAAATTACCGATCCGGCAACAGCACGTAAGGCAGGTATTAATCTCATTTATCAAGAACTGAATGTTGCACCTAATTTAACCGTTGCCGAAAATATGTTTATGGGTAGCGAGTTGCGGCGAGGTCAGTTTTTAGACCGCAAAGGGATGCAACTTGAAGCAGAGCAAGTGCTAGAAAGCCTGGGAGCCAATTTTACAGCCCAGACTGTAGTTGGTAGCTTATCGATCGCAGAACAGCAGCAAGTGGAAATTGCCAGGGCGCTGAAAGACAAAAGCCGCGTTTTGGTGATGGATGAGCCTACAGCAGCACTGTCTGACCGCGAGAGTGAGCATTTATTTGAGGTAATTCGCAAACTACGGAATGACGGTATTGCCATTATCTACATCAGCCATCGGATGGAAGAAATCTATGCCTTAGCTGACCGGATTAGTGTGCTGCGCGATGGTCAATATATTGGCAGTCTCACACGCAGTGAAATTTCTCCACAGCGATTGGTGCAGATGATGGTCGGTCGCTCTATGCAGGACTTTTACGAACATCAACGGCAAATGCATCCTGGCCCAGTGGTGCTGGAAGTCAGAAATATGAGTGATGCCCGCAAAAAGATTGAGCCAGCTAGTTTTGAACTTCATGCTGGAGAAATTCTCGGTCTAGCAGGCTTGGTTGGTGCAGGACGTACAGAACTATCACGGCTGATTTTTGGTGCTGACCGCAAAGCAAGTGGTGAAGTATTTCTGAATGGGATGAAACTGGAAATTAATACGCCCAGTGATGCGATTGCTGCGGGAATTGGCTACGTCCCAGAAGACCGCAAAGATCAAGGTTTATTCCTGGAGATGAGCGCCCGCAAGAATATTGCCATCAACACACTTAAGCAGGATGCCAAAGCTGGAGTTGTTAACTGGAGTTCAGTTAATCGGCTGTCAACAGATGCGGTAGAAAACTTTAATATCCGCCTGGCCAATTTAGAAATTAGAGCGCTGGATCTTTCTGGTGGTAATCAGCAGAAGTTACTGTTAGCACGTTGGTTAGCCATTAAACCGAGAGTCCTGATGTTAGATGAGCCAACACGCGGCGTAGATATCGGTGCCAAAAGTGAAATTTACCGAATTATGAGCGAATTGGCAGCGCAAGGTGTTGCTATTTTAATGGTTTCCAGCGAGCTATCAGAGATTGTCGGCATGAGCGATCGCGTCTTGGTAATGCGAGAAGGACAGCTGGTGGGTGAACTGGACGGCAGTCCTGGTAAAGAGATCACCCAAGAAAAGATTATGCACTATGCAACTGGAGCATCGGAGGTATCAGAATCATGAGTCAGACAGTCAGACCCCCTGCCAAGAAATTAGGCAACAATCCCGCATCGCGCAACCGGAAATCAATTAGCACTTTACTAGAAGTTGCGGGTATTCTGCCAATTCTAGTAATTATCTGCATCTTATTTGCATTCCTTTCTCCCAACTTCCTCACAGGCAGTAACATCGTTAACATCTTGCGTCAGGCATCAATCAATATTGTGCTGGCGACAGGAATGACCTTTGTAATTCTCACTGGGGGTATTGACCTTTCTGTTGGGTCAATATTGGCTGTTTCTGCCGTAGTTGCCCTGCTTGTATCGCTACTGCCGGCTTTAAGTTGGGCAGCCGTGCCTGCTGCGTTGCTGGCCGGATTGTTTTTGGGCTTACTCAACGGCGCTCTCATCACCTTTTTGGATGTACCACCTTTTATTGTCACGTTAGGTTCACTGACTGCCTTGCGGGGTGTGGCCTTTTTGATTGCTCAAGGGACAACACTGATTAACCGAGACATCAATTTTGCTTGGGTGGGTAATACCTATCTTGGTCCCTTTCCTTGGCTAGTGATAATTGCACTACTGAGTGTGATAGCTAGCTGGTTTGTACTGCGGCAAACTGTTCTAGGAGTGCAGATATATGCCGTTGGTGGTAACGAGCGGGCAGCGAGATTAACTGGGATAAAAGTTAACCGTGTCTTGCTATTCGTCTATGGTATTAGCGGATTACTGGCAGGTTTAGCAGGAATCATGAGTGCCAGTCGTCTTTATAGTGCTAGTGGCGTATTAGGTCAGGGTTACGAATTAGATGCGATCGCTGCTGTTATTCTAGGTGGAACCAGCTTTACAGGCGGTATTGGTACCATTGGTGGCACTCTTTTAGGTGCATTAATCATTGCTATTCTCAACAATGGTTTGACTCTGTTGAATCTATCTTACTTCTGGCAACTAGTCGTCAAAGGACTAGTAATTATTTTGGCAGTGATGATTGATCGACTCCGCAGACGTTCCAGACGGTAAAGAGGCAGGGGAGCAGGGAGCAGGGGGGAAATTCTTTTTTTCTGCATCCATGCCTAATGCCCAATGCCCAATGCCCAATGTCTCATGCCCAATATATAAACAATATATAAACTATGACCTCCACTACTACTCGTCGTAAATCCAACACGTTTTATGTCGTTTTGATTGCTGGTGCTGCTGCCCTCGGCGGCTTTCTGTTCGGTTTTGACACTGCTGTGATCAATGGTGCGGTTGGAGCTATTGCTACAGCCTTTAACGCTAACAGCGTAGAGACTGGTCTTGCCGTATCCCTAGCATTATTGGGGTCTGCGGGAGGAGCTTTTTATGCAGGGAAAATCGCAGACCGTTATGGTCGAGTCAAGGCAATGGTAGCATCTTCGGTGTTGTTTACCATCAGTGCCATTGGTTCCGGGCTTCCCTTTGGAATTTGGGATTTTACCTTTTGGCGGGTAGTGGGTGGAATTGCAGTCGGTGCTGCTAGCGTCATCGCCCCAGCTTATATCGCCGAGTGTTCTCCTACCCATTTGCGAGGAAGATTAGGATCTCTGCAACAATTAGCGATCGTAATTGGGATTTTCATAGCACTGCTATGTGACTACTTTATTGCTGTGTCAGCAGGTTCAGCTGAGGCACCGTTTTTGTTTGGCATAGCTGCTTGGCGCTGGATGTTTTGGACAGAAATTCCTCCAGCCGTACTCTATGGAATGTCAGCTTTAATGATTCCCGAATCCCCCCGGTACTTGGTTGCTCAAGGGCGGGAACCAGAAGCTGCTAACGTTCTGACCAAGATTTTGGGGGGTGACGTACTGGCAAAAATCGAAGAAATTCGGCACACAGTGCTTCGAGAACGCGAACCTAGTTTTTCTGACCTCTTAAGCAGAAATGGTGGACTCCTTCGGATTGTTTGGATAGGAATAGGCTTATCTGTATTACAGCAATTTGTTGGTATTAATGTCATCTTCTACTACAGCAGCATTTTGTGGCGTGCAGTCGGGTTTTCAGAACAAAGTTCTCTAACAATTACGGTGATTACAGGAGCCGTAAATATTATTACAACACTGATTGCGATCGCCTTTGTAGATAAATTTGGTCGCAAGCCCTTGCTTATACTAGGGTCGATTGGCATGACTTTGACCTTGGGGACAATGGCTTATATTTTTGGCAACGCTCCCCTAGATGCGGCTGGGAACCCCAATCTCACCGGAAGCGCAGGTACTATAGCTCTCATTGCAGCCAATCTCTATGTATTTTGCTTCGGTTTCTCTTGGGGGCCAGTGGTTTGGGTGCTGTTGGGAGAAATGTTTAATAACAAAATTAGAGCCGCAGCACTTTCTATTGCTGCTGCCATGCAATGGGTTGCGAATTTCCTCGTTTCCACAACATTTCCTCCCATACTGCAATATTTCGGTCTAGGTTCTGCCTATGGACTCTATACAATTGCGGCAGCTACCTCATTCTTTTTCATTCTCTTTTTTATTAAAGAAACCAAAGGAATTGAGTTAGAAGATATGTAATTTGCATCCATCTAGTACTGCTGTGGCGTAATTCGTAATTCTGAGCTAAATCATTCGTGAAAAGCCATATCTCCAATTTCTTTAAAAGAAGACCACGTTGGCTCCTCTTAATTCCCTCCCCGCAAGCGGCTACGGTGTACACACATCTTTGTATAAAACCAAAATGTTGTAGATTCTCCTAAATCCTCCGATAAATTGAAGGACTTTGAGAGGTTTTTGCCCCCCTTTTTTAAGGGAGGTTGGGGGGATCAAAACCCTCTGAAGCAACTCTAGAGGACTTGTGTGTACACCGTAGCCGTAAGCGAGGAGGGGAAACAAAGCGTAGCTTTGGCGAGATGGGGTTCTTCGACTTTAATAAGCAATCGAGTCCCCAAAAGGGAGTCAGGGGGTTAGGTATTTGATGACTTTGATGCTTTGCATAATACTTTTCGAACCTCCTTTTAGTGACAGCAAGCTGAATTTAACTATATCCAGAAATAATTGTGTTCTTTCCGTATTTATGTTAAAAGTTTAAAACATTATTTTTGTCGACAAAGCAATAAATTCAAAGTATATCTAAGGTGGTAGATTGATTAAAGAATTATCAACAAAATCTGTGTAGAATATCACAAGTTACTTTAATATTAGACTCGACTTTAGACATAATAGTAAGGAAATTAATTTATTTAATTTGTTATTGAAATAACAACATATATTTCAATAATTTTAATTGAGATATTAATGTAAGTTAATTGCATACTCCTTTAGGGTACTATCTTGTAGATAAGTAATCTCGAAACCCTTGCGATCGCTTGTGGGGAATTAGTTGCTAAGTGTTTCTTTCAATATTAGTGAGATCGGACAAAAAAAGTGCAGTGATTAGGTTAAGTTAAGCTACATTTGCGCTAAAAATTGTATTAAAAAATCGCACAAGAATAAATTATCTGATAAGTTAATAAATGTAAGGGTAATCTGGTAGGACTCGGCTAGCCAAAGGTCTACTTAGAAAAGTTTAAGTTCCATAGAAATGGAACCATCAGATCACGCTTCAAAATGATTTGAATCTTTATTACCTCTCAGCAAATAGGTAATTTGTTTCTGCGCGATTCCTTAATTACAAAGTCAGAATTTAACCATTTCAACTAATAAGTCAATGCTAAAAATTATTTTTCATAGCTTTTTTCTCTTATTTTTGGCAATTCCAGCAGTCTGGGCAGCACCTCCAGAAGATGATTCTAATGCAACAGATACTAATAGAAATTTGCAGGGACAAGTCAATTCTGTTTCCCAGTTTTCTGATGTACAACCAACCGATTGGGCATTTGGTGCATTGCAATCGCTGGTCGAACGCTACGGCTGTATTGCAGGTTATCCCAATTCCACCTATCGTGGTAACCGTGCCTTAACCCGCTATGAATTTGCCGCAGGTTTAAATGCTTGTTTGGATCGTATTAATGAGTTGATTGCCACAGCTACTAGTGATTTAGTTAATAAGCAAGACTTGGCAGTGCTGCAAAAGTTGCAGTCAGACTTTGCAGCAGAACTGGCAACTCTGCGCGGGCGAGTGGATACCCTAGAGGCACGTACAGCAACGCTGGAGGCGCAGCAGTTTTCCACCACTACTAGGCTGAATGCTCAAATTATTACCGCTATTAGTGATACGTTTGGTAATAGAGTAGGTGGTGAAGATGATGACTCCCGTATCTACTTTGCAAACCGGGGTCGTCTCAACTTTGAGAGTAGCTTCACAGGGAAAGATTTGTTACGAGTCCGGCTGGAGTTTGGCAACTTTGCGAATTCTAATGGTACAAGCCAAATTGCCGCAGCCACAGGCACAGGGATGACACGCCTAAACTTCGACAACGACAGCAACAATACACTGATAATTCCCCACGTTCGTTATTACTTCCCAGTCAGTGAGTCTCTTAACTTCGTTGTTGGGCCCACAGGTATTGGTTACACCGATATTTCAACCACCGTCACTCCCGCCACAATTGCTGACGACGGCAATGGGGTTCCCTCACTTTTTGGGTCATACAGTCCTTTATTCCGGCGAGGTGGCGGGGGTGCAGCCGCTAACTGGAATATTACCAAAGACTTGACTCTCACGTTGGGTTATTTAGCCAGCAGTCCCAATGTGCCATCGGCTAGTAACGGCTTGTTTGATGGTGGCTATAATGCCCTGGCGCACTTAGCCTATTATGGTGATCAAGGAGCTATTGGTGTTGCCTACTCTCATGGCTATAGCCCTGGTGGAGTAGTTGATGTCACAGCTGGGACGGGTAGCACCTTGTCAAACGCTCCCTTTGGCAACAACATTGCTACTTCCAACGATATTGTCGGCGCACAGGGATTCTATCGCTTCTCCCCGAATTTCCAAATCCACGGTTGGGGTGGATATATTTGGGCAAATGCCGAGAACTCTGGTTTAAGTAATATTTCCAATGGCAGGGGTGGAACAGATTCTGTATTTGTGAACAGTGGTGACAATGCTAACGTCTGGTTTGGGGCAATTGGTGTGTCGTTTCCTGATGTGGGGGGTAGGGGTAACTTGCCGGGAATTCTCTTTGGTATACCACCGCGTGTCTCTAACAGTGATGTTCGTCAAGATCGAGACACCGCCTACCATATTGAAGCATTCTATCGCTACCGCCTGAATGATAATATCTCAGTGACTCCTGGTTTTTGGGTGATTCTCAACCCAGAAAACGATAGTAGAAATGATACGCAGTATGTGGGCGTGCTTCGGACAACCTTTGATTTTTAACTGAAAGCGGATTGGGAGGGAGTGCGGAGGCAGGGGGCAGGGGGAAAATTCCTCTCCTCTGCACCTTTCTCACTGGTCGAGTGTAGCTGAAGTCATTGGTGTAAATTTAAGCTAAAACGCTTGTCCTACATACGCTTTACCCCACCCTAACCCTCCCCTTGTAAAGGGGAGGGAACTGGATTTCTTGTTTCCCCCCTTGTAAAGGGGGGATTAAGGGGGGTAATTGGACTTGTGTATACACGCTAGCTGCCTCTTCTTCACGTCCAATGCCCAACTTATCTTGTCCGCAACAACTGCACAAAAGTATTACTCACCGTATTGTCTTTAGTATCCGCAGCATATTGAATCAAATCTTCCCGCAGTTTTTTGGCTGCATCTAAAGGAAGTAACGTTGCTAGCAAGAAATAAACACCACGAAATCGGGGGTCGCCCATTCTATCAACTAATAGTCCTTCGGCTGCATCAGTTTCGCCGAGAAAGTTTTGCACCAAAAAGAAATCCATGATTTTATCGTGGCGGAAGTACCATTCCTTCTTGGCTTCGCCTTTTTCATCTTGCCACTGACGGCTTACTACCATTTTGTATTTCTCGTCTTCTAAAGACATGGCAACTTGGTGAAATTCATCTGCGGGTAAGGCTTGTTTGTCATCGAGTCGCATTTGGTAGACGGCGGCGGAAAATCTTTTGAGCGGAAATTCTTGTTTCCATTCTTGCTGGTATTCTGCCGCCATCAGGTTGTATTGCTGTTCTTGCAGGCGAAACAAGTTTGGCTGTTTACCTTGTGATAGCATCAGCGCAACCACAGTTAGATCCATTGGATTGGAAAGAATTCGGCGAACAGCATCTAACTCTTCTTTGGCTTGCTGCTGTTTGAAGACTTCTGTTAAATAATTGGTGCAGGCTTGGGCATAATCAGCACCTTGAATTTTGGCATCTTGGGGGAGTCGCGGCTGACGGGAGATCAAAAACTCTTGAATTTGTTGTTGCTCAAGGGGCTGCAAGTAGTAGGTTTTGGCTGTTGAAGGTGGTGTCCACTCTAGGGGCTGGGTAGTCATGATAATGTTGCCCCGGAAATAGCTTTCGACAAACTGGCAGATTTTTGCCCGTGTTTCGGCGGTGACTTCGTTGAGTCCGTCGATGCAGATATCTATCGCGCCACTGTAAATTAGGTTTTTCAGAAAGTCGGCATCTTGGGCTTGTCCGTGTAGCTTGTCTTGGATGGCTTCAATTACGCCTTTATGACATTTTTGGGCGGGGAGATAAACGACTATGCGCTGGGAGTTTTGCAACAGATGACGGAGAAACATCGACTTGCCTAAGCCGGAATCTCCTTCTAAGATAATTTGTCCTTGAATGCTAGGTAAGGCTGCGGTAATTGGCAGGATATCTCCTGAAGTGGGAACTTTGACTTTTGATTCTGGGAAGTATGATTGGTCATGAAAATTATCTAAGTCGGCATCGGCTAATAGGGAAGGTTTGAAGGGTTCAAATAATTTGCGGCGGAAGGGGGGAAACCAGGTGAGGAGAAAGCCGACGTAGCCCACGCCGAGAATACGGCGTACCCAAGGGTTCCAGAAGAAGATGGCCTGGACTTGGGGAAATTTGGGGTAGGCAAAGATGAGGGCTAGCCAAAAGGCAATGTGAGCGATGATAGTGTTTCTGGCTTTAAAAAACCACTGCCAACCTTTGAGGTTAACTATGACTGATTGCAGTGAATCAGCTTCGTTGTATCCTGCTTTTTTGAGGTTGTGGTAGTGGGTTTCCAGTAAAGTAAAATCTTGGGTTTGCCATTTAACTTTTCTCGCAACCTCGGCGATTTGTCTTGCTAAATCTTTTCGTAGTTCTGGCAGTTCTTGACTTGGTTGCCAGACTTGGCGAAAAACCTCCAGTGTTTTCTTCCCGTCTTCATATTTTATTTCACGAGGAATTGCTTTAGGCTTGCCGAGCCATGTAAGCAGGGTTTTTACTTCATTAGTGCCGCCACTCAGGAAATAAGTTAAAAATCGCCACTGTGCAAATTCTGATTGACCTGCGTAATAAACACTATCCAAAATTACAACAATATTATTCAGCTTGATTTGTTCTATCTTTCCTAATGCCTTTACTACACCGGAACGAATTGCGTTGTCAACGGATTTATCCTTGAGGAAGTCGAGGATATCTTTGACGTAGGGTTGGGCAACTTCCCCTAGATTTCCCAATGCCGCTGCTGCATCGGCACGAACATTATTGTCAACGGATTTATCCTTGAGGAAGTTGAGGATATCTTTGACGTAGGGTTGGGCAACTTCCCCTAGATTTGCCAATACAGGACTTGCAAAGTTACCAAAATAGGTGCCAACATGTTTATCATTTAGGAAATCGAAGATATCTTTGATGTAGGGTTTTGCCTCTCCCAGATTTCCCAATGCCGCTGCTGTACCAGAACGAACAATTGAGTCAACGGATTTATCCTTGAGGATGTTAGCGATGTCTTTGACGTAGGGTTTGGCAGCTTCCCCCTGGTTTCCTAATGCCGCTGCTGCACCAGAACGAACATACGAGTTAACGGATTTATCCTTGAGGATGTTAGCGATGTCTTTGACGTAGAGTTTGGCAGCCTCCCCCAGATTTGCCAATGCCTCTGCTGCACCGGTACGAACATTATTGTCAACGGATTTATCCTTGAGGATATCGAGGATATCTTTGACGTAGGGTTTGGCAACTTCCCCCAGGTTTCCCAATACCAATGCTGCACCGGCACGAACATTATTGCCAACGGATTTATCCTTGAGGATGTCGGCAATGTCTTTGACGTAGGGTTTGGCAACTTTCCCCAGGTTTCCCAATCCCAATGCTGCATGGTAACGAATATAGGGGTAAACGGATTCATCCTTGAGGATATCGAGGATGTCTTTGACATAGGATTTGGCAACTTCCCCCAGGTTTCCCAATGCTTCTGCTGCACTGGAACGAATATCTTTGTCAACGGATTTATCCTTGAGGATGTCGAGGATGTCTTTGACGTAGGGTTTGGCAGCTTCCCCTAGATTTCCTAATGCCTCTGCTGCACCGGAACGAACAATTGAGTCAACGGATTTATCCTTGAGGATGTCGGCGATGTCTTTGACGTAGGGTTTGGCAGCTTCCCCCAGATTTCCCAATGCCTTTGCTGCACTGGAACAAACACTTGAGTCAACGGATTTATCCTTGAGGATTTTGGCAGCTTTTTGAGCAAAATTCTCCGGTTTCTTGCCGACAGATTTTAAATCTTTCAGATCATATTCAACTAATTTGTCCAGAGCATATCCCTTAACTTTGTCGTGTCCATCATCAAGGGCTGCTAATATACCGTTAATCTGCCAATCTTGGGGTTTGGGTTTGGGGGTTTCTTTGGCGTTTACCCAAGGTAGAGAGAGGAGGAAAGTCAGGAGTAGGGTAAAACAGAGAAGGAAAAAAAGCGATCGCTTGCTGTTCTGGCGGGGTGTGATGAGCATAATTGGGGGCACGGTGGCAGATTACACGCGGCTATCGGTATAGTACTAAGCTTGCAATTCCTAATTCCTGATTGAGAGTCTTTAATACTTGTGGACGAGTATTAAAGCCTCATTAACGAAGCTTTGAGGTTCATTGACGAAGCTTTAAGGTTCATTGACGAAGCTTTGAGGTTCATCGACGAAGCTTTGAGGTTCATCGGCGAAGCTTTGAGGTTCATCGGCGAAGCTTTGAAGTTCATCGGCGAAGCTTTGAAGTTCATCGGCGAAGCTTTGAGGTTCATCGGCGAAGCTTTGAGGTTCATCGGCGAAGCTTTGAGGTTCATTCAGCGTGAGTTCAAGAAACCTCTCCCTGCCTTGAACTAAAGTTCAAGTCTGTCCCTCTCCGAGTCGGAGAGGGAAAGGTTTTGCGTAGTCAAACCAGGGAGAGGTCTTTTGGGGGTACACGATCTCACCTGTCAAACTCACGTCATTCACCAAAAGATACATCTCGTTTTGTAAATCAGGAGACTCTTGCAGAAGTTGAGAAAACAGAAAGGGAAAAGAAAAAGGAATTGCATCTCCCTTTAACCTTTCCCCTTGAACTTTTACCCTGCATCTAGCAATATTTACACTTTATGAATTAGATGCAGCTTTCGCGGGTTTACTTTTAATAGCTTTAAACCGTTCGCCTAATTGTTCAGCAATAGTTTTTAACCCTGGAGTTTTCTTAGCAGCAGTCTTGACGTAATCATAAACTGTCAAACTGCTACCCATTGCTTCGCTACCGACAGCCATTAGGGTATCGTCTACCTGTTCTGTCAGTTGTCGCAGTCCAATCAAAACTTCGGTGAGGTTAGCGGCTAGTTGGTAATCGCGCACAAATTCGTCTAAATCAAAACTGGCTGGTAAAATGTTTCGGTTAGATTGGGCAGCAATTAGGCTAGTGTTGACGAAAGCTAGTCTTTTATCGCCCATCTTAAATAAGTTGCGTCGTTCTTCTGCACTCAAGGTAACAAGAAAAGGTAACTTTGCTTCAATAGTCGCAAAGGCTGCTTTAATTTCTTGGATATCTGCTGGAGAAAGGGAAGCGGTGATGTTTTGGTAAGCCATTTGATATTTACCGTGGTGAATCTGTTTGTTATGATTCCCATTGGTAAATGCGATCGCACAATAGACAGGGGGTAGAGTAACTGCGATCATTGCCAGAGAAGTCATTAAAATCGGACGCAGACATAACATGCCCAATTCTATGAGTGCCTAACACTGGCTTTTATCTTCTTGTATGGAGATTTGGCGATCGCTTAAATTAAATTTTGCCAAGTTTGCATCATTATCGCCGATGGTGGCAATGATGCAGTTCGAGCGATCGCGATTCCTAAACCAGCACTCAGGAATAATGGCTTTAACCATCCCTTGAAAGTCCTAGCTCCACTTTCTGTCTATGCATACTATTCTTGATATTCTCTTAAAAAAACTTGAAAATTATTTATTTCGTATCAACTATGACGTATTTCATAGTAAATGCCTTTGGCATAAATGTATATAATAAAACATTTTTGTTAAGAGTAATTACTATTAAAACAATCTTGGGTATTTTAGGTAAGTTGTGATACAAATAATTATCTCATCTCATCTAGCTACTCAAGGTCACACAGTACATGGATTTAGATCACCGTCAACCAATGGTTAGATATGAAAAACTAGTGGAGTAATCTAGATTTATCTAATTTTAAATCCAAATTTTATGTATAAAATTATATTGATAAAAACTTCTGTACGGTATCAATAATTCCTCTGACTCCTTTGTGTTGCCAGGAAACCATTCTTTACTATGCAATTTAGGAATAGATCAAGCTAGCGTCTACAGCTACACGTGAGTTACAAAGGAGCAAATCCATTGCCCTAAATTCCAGTGAGGGTGGCCCCGATTATGGAATTTTAAAATCAATCAATAATTGGTATTTACCAGAGTAACCAGATATGTTCAATGCCACTGAAATTTTAATTGATGCCTTTGTAAATGAAATTCGAGACGGCTACCGTCGCACCTACGGCTGCTTTAAAAATGATTATCAGGACATTATCGCCTGGGCTGGTAACATGGCTTTGGAAAACATTGCCAATAGCGACGCCCTTTATCACAATGTTGAACACACAGTTCTTGTTACCCTGGTGGGGCAAGAAATCTTACGTGGCAAACACATTAGGGAAGGCGGTGTTTCCAGTGAAGATTGGTTGCATTGTATTATTTCTTTACTGAGTCATGATATTGGCTATGTTAAAGGAGTTTGCCGACAAGACCGAGAAGCAGCAGGCTTATATGCCACAGGTAAAAATGGCAAAATGATTTCTCTAGCTCCTGGCGCTTCTGATGCGAGTCTCACGCCGTATCATGTTGATAGAGCCAAGCTTTTTATTGATGAGCGTTTTGGAGGTCATAAGTTAATAGATGCTGAGGCGATTAAGAGCAATATTGAATTGACCCGCTTTCCTGTGCCTGCGGCAGAAGATCATCAAGATACAAAGTGCTTTGCCGGGTTAGTTCGCGCTGCTGATTTGATTGGTCAACTAAGCGATCCACGTTATCTGAAAAAAATTACTTCTTTATTTTACGAGTTTGAAGAAACTGGTGTAAATAAAGTTTTGGGCTATCAAACCCCTGCCGATTTACGTAATAACTACGCTAAATTTTACTGGAATGGTGTCTTTCCCTATATCCAAGAGGGACTGCATTATCTATCACTGACACAGCAGGGAAAACAAATTCTGGCTAATCTCTACTCAAATGTGTTTGTTGTAGAACACGAAAAACAACAGCAAGAACAGCAGCGATATTTAGAGAAGTTAGGAGTGGGGAATTAGAAGTTGGGAGTTAGGAGTTGAAAATTATTAATCATGAGTTATGAATTAAGATAAAACTTTAATAACTCATAACTCCTAATTTATAACTCCTAACTACTATGGATTGGTGGCGACGACTAAAGAAAAATCCTTTGGCACGATTTGGGGCAATTTTGCTGTTAATTTTCTACATAGCAGTAATTGCAGCTGATTTCGTGGCTCCTTATGACCCTTACGCCTCACAGCCCAATGGTTCACTACTCCCACCAACTAAAATACACTGGGTTTCTCAGTCAGGGCAGTTTATCGGGCCCCATGTTTATCCAACGACTCAGGGAGACACGAATTTAGAAACAGGCGATCGCGAACTTATTGTAGACTTCAAAAAGCCATCACCCCTGCGTCTATTTGTTTCTGGCCCAGAATACCGATTGTTGCAGATGAGTTTGCCACTACCCCCGAAGTGGGATGAAGTTACAATCTTTCCTGGTATTCCTTTAAATTGGCATTTATTTGGTGCAACAACTGGAGCAAAAGTCAATATATTGGGTACTGATGACCAAGGCCGCGACCAATTTAGTCGCCTCTTGCATGGCGGTCGCATCAGTATGTTTATTGGAATTTTTGGCATCATCATTACTTATCCCCTCGGTTTGCTCATCGGGGGAATTTCCGGCTATTTGGGCGGTGTGACTGATAGCGTCATTATGCGTTTGGCAGAAGTGCTAATGACTTTCCCTAGTATTTATCTTTTGGTGACTTTGGGAGCAGTCTTACCAGCTGGTTTAAGCAGTACCCAGCGCTTTTTGCTGATTGTGGTGATTACTTCGGTTATTAGCTGGGCTGGTTTAGCACGAGTCATCCGCGGACAGGTACTATCAATTAAAGAGCGAGAATTTGTCCAAGCGTCACGCGCAATGGGCGGAAACCCGCTTTATATTATCCTCCGCCACGTTTTGCCGCAAACGGCTAGTTATGTAGTTATCTCTGCTACTCTTGCAATTCCCAGCTTTATTGGCGCAGAAGCGATACTGAGTCTCATCGGCTTGGGTATTCAACAACCAGACCCTTCTTGGGGAAATATGCTTTCTCTAGCTAGCAATGCTTCAATTTTAGTATTGCAACCTTGGTTAATCTGGCCGCCGGCTGTGGTGATTATACTCACAGTGTTAGCATTCAACTTACTCGGTGATGGATTGCGAGATGCACTTGATCCTCGTAGTTTGAGAAGATAAGCTCTGAGAATAGTGCCTGTATGCACAAGTCATCGAATCAAAACCTCACCCTGTCCTTAACGAACATCCCTCTTCTTACTAAGGAGAGGGATAGATTTTGCGTAGCATAAGTAGGGTGAGGTTTTGATTACTAAATCGATGCTCTAATATCGAATTCGCGGATCTACATAAGCATTTAAAATATCAATTAAAATGCTGGCACTGACAACGATCGCACCAAAAAATACTAGCACTCCCTGGACTGTGGGATAATCGCGATCAGCGATCGCTTGATACAGCCGATTAGCTAACCCAGGCCAAGAAAATGTTACCTCTGTTAAAATCGCCCCACCTAACAGAGAAGCAAAGGTTAATCCTAAGACTGTAATTACTGGAATTAATGCATTTTTTAAGGCATGAGAGGTTAAAATTTTATTTTCACCAATACCTCTGGCTCTAGCTGCTTCTACATAATCTGCTTGCAAAGTTTGCTTTAAATTCACTCGCACAATTCGCTCAAAAATCCCACTCAGCAAAATTCCTAGTGTGAGACTTGGTAAGGCAAGATGGTGCAAAGATGTGAAAAATTGGGTGAAATTTCCACCAAGTAAGCTATCAATTGTATACAATCCAGTCACAGGGGTGGGAGCTGGAAGATTAGGCGGAAAACGGTTGGAATTGGGAAACCAACCCAGTTGGACTGAGAAAATCAACTGCAAAAGCATTCCCGCCCAAAACATCGGGAGTGCATAGGTGATGATCCCAAATAAGCGCCCACCGACATCAAAATATGTCCCAGGACGAGAAGCTGAAAAAGTACCAACTAAAATTCCAACGATGAGTGCAACTGCCATACTACATACTGCTAACTCCACCGTCGCCGGGAAATATTGCCCAATTATGTCCCAAACATTTTGTCCGCGACTCATTAAAGACGTTCCCAGATCAAAACGCAGTATGCTTCCCAAATAATTGAGGTACTGTAGCCACAGAGGAAGGTTTAAACCTAGTTGTTTTCGCAATTCTTCTTTAGCAGCTTCTGGCGCACGCCCGCCGAGAATTGCATCTGCTGGATCTCCTGGTGTCGCTCTTAATAAAAGAAATACAATCGTGATGATTGTTAATAGCTGAAGTGGCGCGAGAAGCAACCGGGAAACGATGTAATATTGTAAAGCTTTAGAGCGAGACATATTTTAGTCATTGGTCATTTGTGATTTGTGATTTGTCATTGGTCATTTGTGAATACAGAGAATTTCAAGTTAAGGAATTTGTCTTTTTTACTCTTAAAGCTAAGTGTAAAGGTCGTTTCAATTCTAAATTATGTCTCCTGAATTCTGCTGTATGACTTATGCTCAATGACTAATAACTACTTTTTAATTGTCTTGTAAACCAGAATTTGGGTAGGATTTAGTTGTACATTGCTAACACCTTTTTGGGCAAATACATAGTCTTTGCTTTGCCATAAGGGAACATAAGGTACATCAGTAACCACTTGCTTTTGAATTTCTGCAAAAATTTTCTGACGCGCTTCGGGATTTAGTTCTTTGCGTTGCTGATCAATCAGTTTGTTGATGGCTTCACTATAGTAAAACGAACCCTGGGTTTGACTGCCTCCATCTTCACATCCTTTAGCAACTGAACCTTTATCACAAGACAAAAACGGCTGGACGTAATTATCTGGATCTAAAAAGTCTGGATACCAATCAAGTAAAGCTCCTGGATATAAACCTTTGGAAATGTCTTTAAAGAAAGCAGGCCCTTCCGCTTGAGTAACTTCAAATTGCAGGATTCCATCCATCTTGGCATCGACAAGAGATTTGAGCGTCTGTGCTGCCAAACTACGAGTGGGTGAACTAGAAGGATACCAAATTTGTACTTTTGCCGGATTCTCTTTAGAAAAACCAGCAGTAGTTAACAATTTTTTAGCTTGATCAAAGTTAGCATCGCCATATTTATCTTTAAATAATGGCTGGGAAACATTAAATGTCGTGGGAATCATGCTATAAAGCGGATCTGCTTGACCAAGTAACGCGCGCTCATTTAAAAGTGGACGGTCAATTATTGACGCGATCGCTTGCCTTACCTCTAATTTATCTAAGGGCTGCTGATTCCGGTTTAATACTAGATAACTTACTACGCTACCTTGAGCTGCGATCGCTTGCCAATCCCCTTTTTTAGCACCTTCTTCTAAACTACGATTTTGATCTGGCTGTAGCGACAAATAAGCTACATCGATTGCACGTGTACGGAAAGCATTAAACAAATTAACCGGACTAGTTTGAATTTGGAGGTTAACCCCCTTATTGGCTGGTTTTTCTCCCCAATATTTATCAAATGCATCAAATCGGATTGAATCAGTACCATACTGTCCCAACTTGTAAGGGCCAGTCCCCACAAAAATATTCGGTTTAAATTTACCTGCACCAAGTTCGTAAGCTTTTGGTGAAAGTGCACACAACCCAGGAAACGCCAGCAGTGACGGAAACGCTGCAAAGGGTTTTTTCAGCCTAATAGTTAATTCATACTCGCTTGTGGTTTTTACCGAATCTACTATATCTCCCAGCAAAAAAGAGGGTTTTCCTTTATTTTGAATGAAGCGGTTAATAGTAAACGCCATTGCTTGGGCATTGAAGGGAGTCCCATCATGAAAAACCACTCCCTGACGTAAGGGGATGGTATAAGTTAAGGCATCTTGGCTAACTTTAGGTAATGCTGTAGCTAGCTGGGGCTTAATTTCTGTGCTTCCTGGTTCGTAGGTGTAGAGGCGATCGCTCATATTAAACACTAAACCTAAGGCTGCTAACTCATAAGTATCAGCCGGATCAAGGGTTCTCGGTTTTGCCGTTGTACCTATAGTAATACGACCATCACCTGTAGGGCTATTCACAGAACCCGATGGTGGCGTAGTTGGGTTAGGACGAGGAGCGCAACTAACAACTAAAAATAAACATAGACAAAACAAAGATAGAAATTGTGTAATCCGACCCCACCGTTTCACGGACAAGGAAATCCAGGTCATAGCAATAAAATATTTGATATCAGCGGTCAGCAATCTTACTACATTTGTGACTATTGTGCTTGATTTTTACAATTAGTTACGGTACTACCTGTGACTAAATATACTTCTATAAATAAACATAACTTGCAGCAAATATGAAAAAACTTGCTCGATATTGTGACTTAGTTTGCAACAAACTCAAAATTTTGTAACGAATACTAAACTTCATAGTTAATTTGATTGCTATTGTGCAATTGCACTATTTGTTACAAACAAATATTGACGAAATGATAAACTTTGGTATTAGTTAAGTAATGAAAAGTTTTTATTTAATTAAAATTTTAAACATTGACTAAAATTGTCGTAAATTCATAACTACTAGTGAATAGCGATCGCGATATCGTGAACAACAGATTGAAAGTCTAAATAGTGAGACTAAGAGCGTGAAGTATTTCTTTCTATCTGAGGGATGGACAGTTGCTAGAGTTTGGGCATCCGATGGACTCTGGCAAATAACCGCATGGCGACGCCAACCAGATATTCAGCGAATGAATATTTGTTTAGTGGAACAAAATGAATTGCTGTGGCTTTATCGAGTTGAAGAAGCTGTTTTAACCGTGGAAGTGCAGCCAACAACACCAGTAATTGCCAGTAAGACTATAGGTCAAGTAGTACTCAAGCGTTTGATGAGTGCTGAACAGGTAATTGAACGCCTGGGTACGGCTGAGGCGAAGTGTCAACTGCAAAACATCCAATTGGTGGTTCAGTAGATAGGGGGCATTGGGCATTGGGCATTGGGAATTGGGCATGGGCAAGAGGACTTGGGGACAAGGGGAAAACTTGTTTCAAATTCTCACCTCTTGTCCCCTTGTCTCCCCTGCTCCCCCTGCTCCCCCTGCTCCCCCTGCTCCCTGCTCCCTGCCCCCCCTGCTCCCTGCTCCCTGCCCCCCACTCCCCTCATAAAGAAAAGATAAGAAAATTTAATCCCCAACAGCGATTGGTAGCGAAAAAACTTGGAGATGCTACGCGATCGCATCAATTTACACGCTTGCAAACAATTCCATCAATAGTTACACTTTTTAAAACATTCTCATTTTTGCTTAGTGATGGCTACCCTACAGGGTAAATCTCAAGGGAGCGAGTAAGCATTGCCAAAGCACCCACACTGTCTAACTTATAAGACCAAGCTGTGGTAAGGTTCTGGCTGTGGCAATAACAAAAAACAAGAGGAGTTTTCTGAGTGGCGAGTTTCGTTCCTTAGAATCTCAGTAAGAAAATTGCTTTGTAAACTAACTCATCGAGGAGGAGCGTAGTCGATGGGACTACCCTGGTACCGAGTACATACAGTCGTTCTGAATGATCCAGGGCGGCTGATTTCTGTACACTTAATGCACACAGCCTTAGTAGCAGGCTGGGCTGGTTCGATGGCACTCTACGAACTGGCTGTTTATGACCCTAGCGATCCGGTTCTCAATCCAATGTGGCGTCAAGGGATGTTCGTCCTTCCCTTCATGTCGCGTTTGGGCGTTACCCAATCTTGGGGTGGTTGGAACGTGACTGGTGGCGCAGCAACTGATCCTGGCTTCTGGTCATTTGAAGGCGTTGCAGCAGCTCACATTGTTCTTTCCGGGCTTTTGTTCCTAGCTGCCGTTTGGCACTGGGTTTACTGGGATTTAGAACTATTTAGAGATCCCCGCACTGGTGAACCTGCTCTAGATTTGCCAAAAATGTTTGGCATTCACCTGTTCTTATCTGGTCTACTTTGTTTTGGATTTGGTGCTTTTCACCTCACCGGACTATTTGGTCCAGGAATGTGGGTTACTGACCCCTACGGTATAACTGGAGCCGCGCAAGCAGTAGCACCAGAATGGGGCCCAGATGGTTTTAACCCATATAACCCTGGTGGCATTGTGGCTCACCACATTGCTGCTGGCGTTGTTGGTATTATTGCAGGCTTATTCCACCTCACAGTCAGACCCCCCGAACGGCTCTACAAAGCCCTACGGATGGGGAACATTGAAACAGTACTTTCTAGCAGTATTGCAGCAGTTTTCTTTGCTGCTTTCGTTGTTGCTGGTACTATGTGGTACGGTAATGCCGCCACTCCCATCGAATTGTTTGGCCCAACCCGCTATCAATGGGATCAAGGCTACTTCCGTCAAGAAATTCAGCAGCGCGTCCAAACAAGTGTTGCCCAAGGTGCAACCCTTGAACAAGCTTGGTCGCAGATTCCCGAAAAGCTGGCTTTCTATGATTACGTCGGTAATAGTCCCGCTAAAGGCGGTCTATTCCGTACAGGACCGATGGTCAAGGGTGATGGTATTGCTCAGTCTTGGCAAGGTCACGCCGTATTCAAAGATTCTGAAGGAAGGGAATTGACCGTGCGTCGTCTCCCCAACTTCTTTGAAACCTTCCCAGTAATTTTGACCGATGCAGATGGAATTGTCCGCGCTGACATTCCCTTCCGTCGGGCAGAATCTAAGTATAGCTTCGAGCAATCTGGTGTCACCGTCAGCTTCTATGGTGGCGATCTGAATGGTAAAACCTTTACAGAGCCAGCTGATGTGAAGAAGTATGCTCGTAAAGCTCAAGGTGGTGAAATCTTTGAATTTGACCGGGAAACCTTGAACTCTGATGGTGTATTCCGCACCAGTCCTAGAGGTTGGTTTACCTTTGGACATGCTGTATTTGCTCTGCTGTTTTTCTTTGGTCACCTCTGGCATGGCTCTCGGACAATCTACCGAGACGTATTTGCTGGTGTTGATGCGGATCTAGAAGAACAAGTTGAGTGGGGTCTGTTCCAGAAAGTGGGTGACAAGTCAACCCGCCGGAAAGAAGCCCTTTAAAGGACAGGAAACTGGGGACTGGAGACTGGGAAAAATTTTCCTAGTCCCTAATACCCAGTACCCAATCCCTAATCCCTCATTACTAGCTGGATAGGCAGGAAATCATAATATGGAAAGCGTTGCGTACATCTTGATTTTTACTCTGTGTATAGGTACTATCTTTTTTGCGATCGCATTTCGCGAACCCCCTCGCTTTGAAAAACCAAAAGATAAGTAGATCCTATTTACCAGACTTTTAAGCAGATTGAATCTTAGTATCCGTTGTTACGATACGTCGTAGCAACGGATATTATTTTGTATGTCCTTTGTTGGTTTTCACTACTAAGTAAATAACCAATCATTTTTATATTGTGATATAATTTCCAATCTTAGGAGTAGATATGTGTTAATACTAGCTTTTCTGCGCTAGGATGAAAAAGGATGTTAAGTGTTAGGCTGCCACAAAACTGTTTACATTACACATCACGCTTATCGCACAACCTTTACGGAGACTAGAACCAGGAACAAATCAGCATGGTCAATCAGAATTTAACCGCTACAGAAATTGGATTCACTCACGAAGATTTCGCTGCTCTACTTGACAAATACGATTATCATTTTAGCCCTGGTGATGTTGTCCCAGGAACAGTTTTCAGTATAGAGCCGCGCGGCGCTCTGATTGACATTGGTGCTAAAACCGCAGCATATATTCCTATACAAGAAATGTCTATTAACCGGGTAGATAGCCCGGAAGAAGTCTTACAGTCAAACGAAACGCGGGAATTTTTCATCCTTACCGATGAAAACGAAGATGGTCAATTAACCCTTTCCATTCGCCGTATTGAGTATATGCGGGCTTGGGAGCGCGTGCGACAGCTACAAGCAGAAGATGCTACTGTTCGTTCTGGCGTGTTTGCAACCAATCGCGGCGGAGCATTGGTACGGATTGAGGGATTACGTGGCTTTATCCCCGGCTCTCATATCAGTACCCGCAAACCTAAAGAAGAATTGGTAGGCGAAGATTTGCCATTAAAATTCCTAGAGGTGGACGAAGAACGTAACCGCTTAGTTCTATCTCACCGTCGGGCACTGGTTGAGCGTAAGATGAACCGCCTAGAAGTCGGCGAAGTAGTAATTGGTACAGTTCGTGGTATCAAACCTTACGGTGCTTTCATCGACATTGGCGGCGTGAGTGGTCTACTGCACATTTCTGAGATTTCCCACGAACATATTGATACGCCTCACAGCGTGTTCAATGTCAATGATGAAGTAAAAGTTATGATCATTGACTTGGATGCAGAAAGGGGCCGGATTTCCCTGTCTACCAAGCAGCTAGAACCCGAACCCGGCGACATGATTAAAAACCGGGATTTAGTCTACGATAAGGCAGAAGAAATGGCTGCTAAATATCGTGAACAGATGTTAGCCAAGCAACAAGGTGCTACTGCTGCGACTGCTGCACCCACGGAAGTTTTAGCAGAAGAAGATATTCCGCCAGCAACAGAACTTGAAGAAGACATTCCACCAGCAGCAGAACTTGAAGAAGATATTCCACCAGCAGCAGAACTTGAAGAAGATATTCCAGCAGCTACGGAAACTGAAGAAGCAATTCCAGTAGTTGCGGAAACTCAAGAAGAGATTCCAGCAGCGACGGAAACTGAAGAACAAATTCCAGCAGCTATTGAAGAATAATACATTTATAGTTTTACTTATTTTTAAGTAAGAGTATTAAATCATTCGATAAAGAGGGTTTTCCCCTCTTTTTTTATGTGGAGAATTGGGAACGGTTAGGAGTTAAGCATAAAAACTCATAACTCTTCAATTTTAACTAAACAAATGGAATGAAATATTGTGGCAACTATTAAATGTAGAAACATCACTTTTGATAATATCCAGGCAATTTTGTTTGACAAAAACGGTACTCTAGAAGATTCAGAAACGTATTTGCGATCGCTTGCACAAAAAGCAGCAAGATTGATAGATGCTCAAGTTCCCGGTATTGGCGAACCGCTATTAATGGCGTTTGGTGTGAATGGTAGTAGCCTAGATCCAGCGGGTTTGATATCAGTAGCCAGTCGCCGTGAAACAGAAGTTGCGGCTGCGGCATATATTGCCGAAACGGGAAAAGGATGGTTTGAGTCTTTAAAAATAGCCCGTCAAGCTTTAGATGAAGCGGAAAAATACATTGAACAAGCTCCTTCGCCGCTGTTTGTGGGTAGCTTAGACTTGTTGAAATACTTACAGGAAGGAGGCTTGAAACTTGGTATCCTTTCGGCTGCAACAACAGAAGAAGTACATAACTTTGTAGAGAATCACCAATTAAGTGATTATATCCAGTTGGAAATGGGAGTAGATGAGGGACCAAGTAAACCAGATCCAGTACTATTTTTGCAAGCTTGCCAAGCCTTGGGAGTTGAACCAAGCGCTACATTGATGGTGGGTGATTCCGTTGGTGATATGCAAATGGCGCGTAATGCTAAAGCCGCAGGTTGTATTGGTATCACTTGGGTGGATAAGTTAGATAATGTCCGAGGTGCGGATGTGGTGATTAATTTACTTGATGAAATCCAGATTTTAAAAGATTAGTTTACTTTTAGCGACGCTAAATAAGCTGTTGAGAGGATCTTAGGTAAAAGCGATGTATGACGACAAGCACTGATGCTCGTAAGGGCTGTGTTCCCCACGTAGCAGCATCTGACTCGCTATCAGGTTCGCGATCGCCTAGCGCCACTTGACAGCAGTTACTACAACGCCTACAACGTAGGAAACCCTTGCCAAGAGCGCAGTTCCACCGCTACGTACCTACGTACTTTCCCGCAACAATTTGTCAAATTTTACATGATCTATGTCTTTAGATAGATATAATATCTGTCTCAGATGGCTTACTATTTCATCGAGGCTGCTTGTTAGGGCAATTCTCAATAGAAAAATTCAGAAATCAGAATTCAGGAGTCAAAATCAATAAGTGGGGAATTAAGACCCGCAGGTTACTATTTGACTATTAGACTTTCTCCTTTGGAGACACTACGTTAACGATTTAGTTTTGGTCTTAAACTCATTTATTGAGACGCTGTGGACTTGTTCTAAGTGTTAGCGTAGCGTCTTGTAGAGAAGCTATGCCGTTGGCGTACTCTTACAGAGAAGCAAGCTATGCGTAGCGTGTCGTAGACAAGCCTCTCTTAGATAAGGCTTTTCGCCGCCCTATGCACTAATACTTCAACAGGCTCAGTAACCATCGTAGAGAATTCAATTCTAAATTTTGAATTTTAACTCCTGAATTCTTGTCTAATAAGTGAAATACGCTGGTAAATAATTTCAGAGTCAGAAATCGATTGTTTGATTGTATTTCTGCCTGTCTTAAGCAGAGCGTATGGCACAGAATTAATAATTTCTATAAGTCCCTAAACCCCACAGAGGCTGCTGGGTAGAATTTCTTTGTGTAGAAGTATCTTAGGAATTTTAAGTTGCAGCTAAATGTGCACAGAGGAAATTACACGTTTTTGCGGAATTGAAAAATATGAAGATTTTAACTGGTCTTATTTCCAGCTTGACGCTACTGAGTTTAAATGTTGTCGGTTTATCTCAGGTACAGGCTCAAACACCAGAAGGATTTACTTTTCAGAAAGTTCCAGTAACTCTTTTCGGAAATGGTTGCCCAAAAGGAACAGCAGAGGGAATTTTGAATGGAGATACTCTTTCAGTAACATTTTCTAAGTTTGAAGCTAAAGCTGCACCTCCTAAGGTTGTATCCGCAGCCTGCAATCTGCGGATCGGTCTTAATGTACCTTCTGGAGTAAACGTTCAACCGATTAATGTCCAGTATCTTGGCTTTGCAGATGTGCCTAAAGGAGGCAGTGCTAACCTAAACGTTAGAATACTATTTCAAGGTCAAATAGTTCCAACTATCAATAATCCAAACGCAACGTTTAACCCTGGCTTTTCAGATGTTTGGAACAAAGATGTAGGTATTGTCTTAGGCACAATAAATGCGTGTAAGAAGCCAGTGAGTTCAATTTTTGGTATCAATACAAATCTGACGGCAAGAGCTACAAGTATACCTGCAAATCAAGAAACCCAAATCCGAATTGATACAATCGACACAACAATCGGTCCTGTATTGTTCAAAATAAAGTTTGCTTTTAATCCCTGTTAGATTTTTTAAATGCATAATCAGTTTTGCATTTAATTTTTCATAACAGCTGATGCCTCTAAGAGGATGTTTTAAAAGTTCCAGAAGGTCTAACCTTACCTTTCTGGCTCGTTCAACTATGTAGTGATATGCTTCGCCGTGATTTATCATGAGAGCAAAATACCCTTTTAAAACATCCTCTCAACTTGTTTTACCAAACTTATCCAAAGATTTCTTCCAATCTCTCTGAAGAAATCTTTGGCTATCTATTGTTAAAAATAGTATTGGCAACAAAATGGCAATTCTTAAATAAGTGAAATACGCTGATAAATAATTTCCGAGCTAGAAATTGATTGTTTTATCTATTTCTGTATGCTTTACCCAAAGCGTATTACAGACAATTAAGAACTGCTATAAGTTCCTAACAAACTGTTGGATAAAATTCTTTTGTGTAGAAGGATCTCAGGTAATTTTAAGTCGCAGCTAATTTGTACAGGAAATTAAATGTTTTCGCGGAGTCTAACAATATGAAAATTTTAACTGGCATTATTTCCAGCTTGACCCTACTGAGTTTAAATGTTGTGGGTTTATCTCAGGTACAGGCTCAAACACAAGGATTTGAGTTTCAAAATGTCCCAGTAAGTTTTTCGGGAACTGGTTGCCCACCGGGAAAAATAGAGGGAGTTTTAAATGGAGATACTCTTTCAATAACATTTTCTGCGTTTGAAGCTAAAGCTTCACGTCCTAATGTTGTATCAAAATCCTGCAATCTGCGGATCGGTCTGAATGTACCTTCTGGATTTAACGTTCAGCCGGTAAACGTTAAGTATCTTGGCTTTGCAGATGTGCCTACAAGAGGCAGTGCTGACCTGAGCGTGAAAATACTTTTTCAAGGTAAAGAAGTTCCAACTATCGATGATCCAAACCAAAAGTTTAACGCTGGTTTCTCAGATGTTTGGAGCAAAGATGTAGGTATTGTATTAAACACAATAAATGCATGTAGTAGACCAGTGAGTTCGGTTTTTGGTATCAATTCAACTCTGACGGCAAGAGGTACAAATATATCTAGAGGCCAAGAAACCCAAATCCGAATTGATACAATTGACACAACAATCGGTGAGGTGTTGTTCCAAGTCAGGTTTGAGTTTAATCCTTGTTAGGTTTTTTAAATGCATAGTTAGTTTTGCATTTAATTTTTCCCAAAGCTTAACTCTCAAAAGTTGCTTTACCAACTTATCAAAAGATTTCTTCAAAGCAATTGGAAGAAATCTTGAACTTTAATCTCTTGATAAATAATTAGGTAAAGTCAAACTAGCTGATAAATCTATCAAAATCACAATTTGCCAAACATAAGTCTTTGGATAGATAAAATATATTTCTCTGTGATTTTGAATTTTTTCAAAGATTATTATGGCGGCAATTGTGAATTGGAGAATAATTCAGAAGTAAGAATTCAGGAGTCAGAATTAATTTAGTGGGGGTCAGACCTACCATTTTATTCTTAAACAGTAGATCGAACGTGAGTGCGCCTCCAAAAGAGAAGATTTCGTGAGGGTATTAAACCCATTTATGCATTCTGCTGGTAAACTACCTACTACTGCCCTATCCGCCAGTTCTACAGAATTGAATTCTGAATTCTAAGTCCTGACTCCTGAATTATTTTCTGAGAAGTGAAATACGCTGATAAATAATTTCCGAGTCAGAAATTGATTATTTTATCCTATTTCTGCCTCTTTTAAGCAGAGCGTGTTGCAGACAATTAAGAACTGCCAGAAAATCCTCCAACCTAGAAAATGCTACTAGGTAAAATTTGTTTTTGTAGAAGTATATTTAGGAGTTTGACATTGCAGCTAATACGCATAGGAGATTACATAATTTTCGTGGAGTTATTATATGAAAGTTTTAACTGGTCTGATTTCCAGTTTGACGCTACTGAATTTAAATGTTGTGGGTTTATCCCAGGTACAGGCTCAAACACTGACAGGATTTAAGTTTCAAAAAGTTGCTGGAACTTTTTTCGGAAATGGTTGCCCAAATGGAACAGCACAGCTAGTTTTGAATGGAGATACTGCTTCAGTAACATTCTCTCAGTTTGAAGCTTTAGCTTCACCTCCTAAGGTTGTATCAGCATCCTGCAATCTGCGGTTCGGTATTGATGTACCTTCTGGATTTAACGTTCAGCCGATTAGCGTCAAGTATCTTGGCTTTGCAGATGTGCCTACAGGGGGCAGTGCTGATTTGAGAGTTGAAATATCATTTCAAGGTGCAAGTGTTGCAACTATCAATAATCCAAACCAAACGTTTCCGGCTGGCTTTTCAGATACTTGGAACAAAAATATAGACATTATAGCAAACACAATAAATGCATGTAGTAGACCAATCAGTTCGGTTTTTGGTATCAATTCAACTCTGACTGCAAGAGCTAGAGGTATACCTGCAAATCAAGAAACCCAAATCCGAATTAATACAATTGACACAACAATCAAGGATGTATTGTTCCAAATAAAGTTTGCTTTTAAGCGTTGTTAGGTTTTTTAAATGTATAGTCAGTTTTGCATTTAATTTTTCACAAAATTTTTCGAGGCTTTGATCTTACAAAAAATCCTTTTTCAACATCCTTTAATATTCACAGGAGATTACACATTTTCGCGGAGTTATTAGATGAAAATTTTCCCTGTTCTGATTTCCAGTTTGACATTACTGAGTTTAAATGCTGTAGGTTTATCTCAAGTACAAGCTCAAACACAAGGATTTGAGTTTCAAAATGTTCCAGTAAGTTTTTCGGGAACTGGTTGCCCACCGGGGCCAGTACAGGGAGTTTTGAATGGAGAAACTCTTTCAATAACATCTTCTGCGTTTGAAGCTTTAGCTTCATCTTCTAAGGGACTACCAAAATCTTGCAATCTCCGGATCAGTCTGAATATACCTTCTGGATTTAATGTTCAGCCGATTAGCGTCAAGTATGCTGGCTTTGCAAATGTGCCTCCAGGAGGCAGTGCTGACCTGAACGTGAAAATACTCTTTCAAGGTAGAGAAGTTCCAACTACCGATAATCCAAACCGAACCTTTCCGGCTGGCTTCTCAGATGTTTGGAGCAAAGATGTAGGTATTGTATTAAACACAATAAATGCATGTAGTAGACCAGTGAGTTCGGTTTTTGGTATCAATACAACTCTGACGGCAAGAGGTAGAACTATATCATCTATAGATAGAGAAGCCCAAATCCGAATTGATACAATCGACACGACAATCGGTGAGGTATTGTTCCAAATTAAGTTTGAGTTTAATCCTTGTTAGGTTTTTTAAATGCATAGTTAGTTTTGCATTTAATTTTTCCCAAAAGCTACTTACTATGATGAAAATTTTAACTGGTCTGATTTCCAGTTTGACGCTACTGAGTTTAAATGTTCTGGGTTTATCTCACGTACAGGCTCAATCACAAGGATTTTCGTTTCAAAATGTTCCAGTAAGTTTTTCGGGAACTGGTTGCCCACCGGGAAAAATAGAGGGAGTTTTAAATGAAGATACTCTTTCAATAACATTTTCTGCGCTTGAAGCTAAAGCTTCACGCCCTAATGTTGTATCAAAATCCTGCAATTTCCGGATCGGTCTGAATGTACCTTCTGGATTTAATGTTCAACCGATTAGCGTCAAATATTCTGGCTTTACACATGTGCCTACAGGAGGCAGCGCTGACCTAAACGTGAGAATACTCTTTCAAGGTAGAGAAGTTCCAACTACCGATAATCCAAACCGAACGTTTAGGGCTGGCTTTTCAGATGTTTACGACAAATTTGTGCCTATTACATTAAATTCAATAAATGCATGTAGGAACCCAGTGAGTTCGGTTTTTGGTATCAATTCAACTCTGACCGCAAACGCTAGAAATATACCTACAGGTCAAGAAACCGTAGTCCGAATTGATCCAATCGAGACAACAATCGGTGATGTATTGTTCCAAATCAAGTTTGAGGTTAATCCTTGTTAGGTTTTTTAAATGCATAGTCAGTTTTGCATTTAATTTTTTACAAAACCTGCTGTTTGTAAAGCTGTACCAACTTATCGAAATATTTCTTCCAATCGCTCTGAATAAATCTTTGATTCTCCGTCTTGATAAATAGTTAGGTCAAGCCAAAGTAGCTGATATATCTAACAAAATCACAATTTGCAAAAAATATGTCTTTGGATAGGTAAAATATATTTCTCTTTGATGGTTTTATGGTACAATATTTGTAAAACTTCTTGTGAGGGCAATTCTTAATTAAAGAAGAATTCAGAAGTAAGAATTCAGGAGTCAAAATCAATTAGTGAAGGTTCAATACCGCCATTTATTGTTGAACACTAAATCGAACGCGAGTGCGTCTCCAAAAGAAAAGATTTAGTAGGGTCTTAAACTCACTTATTCATTTGCTGGTAGACTCGCTACCGCCAGTCGTGCAGAATTCAATTCTGAACTTTAAGTCCTGACTCCTAAATTATTTTCTGATAAGTTAAATACGCTGGTAAACAATTTCCGAGTCAGAAATTGATTCTTCTATCATATTTCTGTCTTTTTTAACCAGAGCGTATTCCATAAATTTAATGATTGGTAGAAATGCCCAAAACTCAAAGAGTTTGCCAGGTAAAGTTTTTCTGTCTAGAAGTATATTAGGAGATTGACATTATATGTAATATTCATGGGAGATTACAGATTTTCGCGGAGTTATTAGATGAAAGTTTTAACTGGTATGATTTCCAGTTTGACGCTACTGAATTTAAATCTTGTGGGTTTATCTCAGGTACAGGCTCAAACACCAGGATTTGAGCTTCAAGAAGTTCCAGTAACTCTTTTCGGAAATGGCTGCCCAAACGGAACAGCAAAGGGAATTTTGGATGCAGATACTCTTTCGATAACACTTTCTGAGTTTGAAGCTAAAGCTTCACCTCCTAAGGTTGTATCAGCATCCTGTAATCTGCGGATCGGTCTGAATGTACCTTCTGGATTTAACGTTCAGCCGATTCAAGTCAAGTATCTTGGCTTTGCGGATGTGCCTACAGGAGGTAGTGCTGACCTGAACGTGAAAATACTCTTTCAAGGTCAAGAACTTCCAACTATCGACGATCCGAATGCAACGTTTGCGCCTGGTTTCTCGGCTACTTGGAGTAAAGATGTAAATATTGTATTAGGCACAATAAATGTATGTGAAAATCCAGTAAGTTCGATTTTTGGTATCAATACAAATCTGACGGCAAGAGCTAGAGATATACCTGCAAATCAAGAAACCAAAATCCGAATTGATAAAATAGATACAGCAATCGGCCCTGTATTGTTCCAAATAAAGTTCGCTTTTAATCCTTGTTAGCTTTTTTAAATGCATAGTCAGTTTTGCATTTAATTTTTTCCAAAAGTTGCTCCCTAGAAAGCTGCTTTACCAACTTATCGAAATATTCCTTCCAATCGCTCTGAAGAAATTTTTGACGCTATGTCTTGAGGCATAGTATTGACAAAAAAACTGAGAAGCTCTCCTTATTTGAGATGAAAGATATGAAAGTTTTAGGTGCTCTTATTTCCAGTTTGACGCTACTGAGTTTAAATGTTGTCGGTTTATCTCAAGTACAGGCTCAAACACCAGCATTTCAGTTTGAAAGTATCCCAGTAACTGTTTTCGGAAATGGCTGTGCGTCGGGAAATGCCCAAACAAGTTTGGTAGGAAATACTCTGTCTGTAACTTTCCCTCGATTTCAGGCTACAGCTGTATCTCCTAAGGTTGTATCACAATCTTGCAGTCTCAGAATTGGGCTTAATGTGCCTAAAGGCTATCGAGTTCAGCCCATTAACCTCAGGTATTCTGGTTTTGCAAATGTGCCTCAGGGGGGCACTGCTGCCCTAAGAGTTAGACCAGTGTTTCAAGGCAGAGTAATTCCATCTAGTAGTGATCTAAACGCAAACTTCTCGTCTGGCTCTTCAGGTGGATGGCTAAAAGATGTAGCTATTACAGGAGATACAGTAGACGCGTGTGCTAACCCAGTGAATTCGGTTTTCGGCATTAACACAACTTTGATAGCGCGTGCTACAAATGTAGCTGCGGGGCGGCGAACTCAAATTGGATTCAATGGGATTTATAGAATTAGGTTTAATTTGACTCCTTGTTAGTAGTAGTCTGTCAAGCTAGTTTTGATGGTTTTTAGTAAGGACTAAATTCCTTACTACGAACTTGCGTACCCATCAATTTAAACTTGGCAAACTAGTAAGGGCATGACTCGTTAAATTAATCCTCACAACAAATGTGTGAAAAACCAGCGCACCAGATCAGTATCATCTTGAACTGGTGCTTCTGTATATCCTTGTGCAACTATCTGATCAGCATCTCCTATTACACAGGCTACTGAGGGATTTTGCAAATATTCTGGCAACTTTTTCTGCTGCAATCTAAAGTAGCAGGCATAAATACTTCCAAATTGACAACTAAATTGAATAAGACAGTGGGAAGGACTTGGCATCCTTTGGCTTTACATATACCCGCTGTTTTGGTTCTAGCTCTAATTGGTTAAAGCGATCGCGTGTTAAATGCGCCATCACCACTTGCCCATCATCAAAAGTTAATTCTACCTGAATTTCCCAACCCAAATGTATCAATCGGCTTACTGTAGCAGCCGTAGTTGCACCATTGGCAACCTTTTCCAAAATCACATCTTGTGGACGCAAAAATACTTGTGGGTGTGGCGCATCAAATCCGCTACTTTGAAAAATCTTCGAGTTGCTGGGTAACACGTTCACCGGGCCAATGAAGCTCATCACAAATGCGCTGGCAGGATTATCGTAAATTTCTGCTGGTGTGCCCACCTGTTCCACGCGTCCTTTATTCATGACCACAACTTCATCAGAGACTTCCATTGCTTCTTCTTGGTCGTGGGTAACGAAAACCGTGGTAACATGAACCTCATCATGAAGGTTACGTAACCATGCCCGTAAATCTTTGCGGACTTTTGCATCGAGTGCGCCAAAAGGTTCATCTAGCAGTAATACTTCGGGTTCTACTGCCAGTGCCCTTGCTAATGCTACCCGTTGTCTTTGGCCACCAGAAAGTTGTGATGGATAGCGATCGCCTAGTCCACCCAATTGCACTAATTCCAGTAATTGTTCTACCCGCCCCTTAATTTTCTTTGGCTGTGCCTTACGAATTTCTAAGCCAAAGGCAATATTCTGCCTAACAGTCAGATGCTTAAATAGGGCATAGTGCTGAAACACAAACCCAATATTGCGCTGTTGTACGCTTTGATATGTAGCATCCTTACCAGTCAGCAAGATTTTGCCACTATCTGGCATTTCTAAACCTGAAATTAACCGTAGTAGCGTAGATTTACCTGATCCCGATGGCCCAAGCAACGCAACTAGCGAACCACTCTTAATTTCCAGGCTGACCTGATCAACTGCCTGGAAACTCCCAAATTGTTTAGAGACATTCTCAACTACTATACCCACTGCCGCTGTACCTCTGCAACTAATCTACAGTTCCCTGCTAGGATTACCGTGTCTTACATATACCATACATAGTTATTTTTGAATAACAATATTTAGCTACCACAGCTACCGCAATCGAAGAAGCTACAGTCAGCACGTAATTGCGGCAACGCTGGCTTGTCTGCTAAGAGAATCGAACATGAAAATCTGCATATTGAAGACTGGAGACTAGGCAATATTCTTTATTCTTCCTAATGCCTAATTCGTATCGAAACATTAAGGAATATTGCATTTGTGCAGAAACCTGAAGGTAAAGCGCTAAATCACCAGAAAGACCGTGGTAGTATGCTCTCGGTAAATGTGAAGATTTGGGAGAAAGACCTTTGACACTACGGGTTGCTGTTATTGGGTCAGGCCCTGCTGGTTCATCTGCCGCAGAAACACTGGCAGCCTCTGGGATTGAAACCTACCTGTTTGAGCGAAAGCTGGACAATGCAAAGCCTTGTGGGGGTGCAATTCCCCTCTGTATGGTGAGTGAATTTGACTTACCACCAGAGATTATCGATCGCCGGGTACGGAAGATGAAGATGATTTCGCCTTCCAATCGCGAGGTAGATATTAATCTGGTAAATGAAGAAGAATATATAGGAATGTGCCGTCGGGAAGTGCTGGATGGCTTTTTGCGCGATCGCGCGGCAAAAGTCGGCGCAAATTTAATTAATGCTACTGTTCATAAACTTGATATACCAGGAAACAATACTGATCCCTATACCATCCATTACGTTGACCATACAGATGGGATATCACAGGGTATTGCCAAAACCCTAAAAGTGGATTTAATAATTGGGGCAGATGGGGCTAATTCTCGCGTTGCTAAAGAAATGGACGCTGGGGATTACAATTATGCGATCGCCTTCCAAGAGCGAATTCGCTTACCCGAAGACAAAATGGCCTATTACAACGACCTCGCCGAAATGTATGTCGGTGATGACGTTTCTACTGACTTCTACGCTTGGGTTTTCCCCAAATATGACCACGTAGCTGTCGGTACTGGTACAATGCATATCAATAAAGCCAGCATCAAACAGTTACAAGCTGGTATCCGCGCTCGTGCTTCCGAGAAACTAGCAGGCGGTAAAATCATCAAAGTAGAAGCACACCCCATTCCTGAACATCCCCGTCCCCGTCGTGTTGTTGGTCGCATCGCTTTGGTGGGAGATGCTGCTGGTTACGTTACTAAGTCCTCTGGTGAAGGTATTTACTTTGCCGCTAAATCTGGGCGGATGTGTGCCGAAACCATTGTAGAAACGTCTAACAGTGGTAGCCGTATTCCTACAGAAGGCGACCTCAAGGTTTACCTGAAGCGTTGGGATAAAAGATACGGACTCACTTACAAGGTGTTGGACATTCTGCAAACCGTGTTCTATCGTTCCGACGCTACCCGCGAGGCGTTTGTGGAAATGTGTGATGACCTAGATGTACAACGGCTAACATTCGATAGCTATTTGTATAAAACGGTTGTTCCAGCTAATCCCATCACCCAATTGAAAATCACTGCCAAAACAATTGGTAGTCTAATTCGAGGTAATGCCCTTGCACCCTAATTGAGTGCAAAGGACTGGGAATTGCAACAAATAAATTACCCAATTTTGTGGGGTGGACATCCTGCACGCTCATCATTCAGAGCGGGTAAGAAGCCCACCCCACAACATATATAGCGGTTCTCATTTGAGTGCGGTACAGACCTAACCCCCAACCCCTTCCCTACTAGCTTTGGGGAGTAAGATTCAAAGCCTCTCTCCTAAAAGGAGAGAGGAATGGAAATGAGGTCAAAAATGTACTGCACCCAAGTGAGAACCGCTATATGTTGGAACTTTTTCTATTTGGAAGTTGCTGCTTCTACAAATTGTCTGTACTTTACGCAAGTGAAAGCTGTTAAATTTAGCCTTTCTCAACTGCATCAAATACAGTTCTTTCGTTTTTGGTTTCATGCAATTTCTGATAAAACAGATGTTGAACTGAACCTACTGGGGCAAAATAGAAAACATGACGATTGAATCCGATTCCTCTAATCTACCAACCCCAGAACCAGTCACCGAAAACGATTTGCAACCGGATGACTTTGACGGTAGTGCAACTGAGAACAACCTAAGCTCAGAAGCACTAGCGACACAACAAGCCCTAGCAGCGATTGGGTCTTTGCAATCTCCGCAACATACAATTGCTTTACAACAAGCCCGTTCTGACCTTCATCAATCCACTAGCAAGCAATTTCAATTTATAGTTAAGCCGAGGGCATTGCTAATTACTCTAGTAGCGATCGCCATCACCTTCATTGGAGTTATCCTCAATAACTGGATTATTGGCATTGTCGGAACACTGACGACTTTGCTGTTATCCCTAGTAATACTATTGCCTTGGTTACAAAAAGCCTTAAATGAGTGGTTTTCACCCCAAGAACGCACCCTGTTTGTAGCCTTTTTAGGAATAATAGTAGCCATCATCGGCTTGATCAAGTTTACAGGTGTGGGCGATCGCTTGCTTGTTTGGGGACGCCAGATTAACTGGGACATTGCTGGAACTCTAGCAGAGTGGTTTGGTGCTTTGGGGCAAATTCTGATCGCTGTCATCGCCGTTTACGTGGCGTGGCGACAATATGTCATTTCCAAAGACTTGACAATTCAGCAAAACCTGCTAACAGTTCAGCAAAACATTATCACCCAGCAACAAACAATTGATTCCTATTTCCAAGGCGTTTCAGACCTAGTATTAGATCAAGAAGGATTATTAGAAGATTGGCCCCAAGAGAGAGCGATCGCAGAAGGGCGCACGGCGGCAATTTTAAGTAGTGTAGATGGCAGTGGTAAAGCTAAAATTCTCCGCTTTCTTTCACGTTCCAAGTTGCTGTCACCTCTAAAACGCGATCGCCTATTAGGTCGAGCCATTCTCGATGGGAGTGGGGGATACGCAGAAGACCGCCTGGAAGGTGTGCGTGTTATCGATTTAGGCGTAACGTTAGCCGCAGCAGACCTTTCTGATACTGATTTACGTTGGACTGATCTGAGCGAAGCTAATCTTGTCCGCGCTAATCTGAGCGGTTGTGATTTAGTAAAAGCCAATCTTTCCCGCACAATTTTATATAATGCTAATCTCAGTGGTGCCGACATCAACGGGATTCGCCTATTCTATGGTGTAGTGGATAAAGCATCACCCCGCAGTCGCACTCAACCACCAAATTACCAAACCGGCGAACACACTGGCGCTGTAGTGGAAAATGCCGATTTCACGAATGTACAGCGTATGTCTGAGTCTGCACGTAATTACTGTTGCGCTTGGGGTGGTGAAAAAACCAGAGGTACTATCCCTGGTGGTTGTGAAGGCATTCCTAATAAGTTGAAAAAATAGTTATATCAATTTTGGATTACCTTTAATTAGTTTGTGTAATTGCCCGCCTTGTATAGGGATGGGTAATTACGCGAGTCAAAAATTCAACGCCCTGAAAATGCTTTTTGGCAGAGCCGGAATAATCCTTGATCAGTTCTATCAATGCTGTTAAACTTTCCGCTGTAACCAAGCAAAAATTTCATCAACAGAGAGCGTCAAATTCAAATCTTCTAACACAGGTAATATATCTTGTCCTGCTAACAAATCTGGTAAAGAATTAGGCTGATAAACTAAAATACAGCGTTCACTTGGATCAATCAACCATCCTAGCCGACTACCATTTCTCAAACAGTGTAAAATATTGCCAGTTACTTTAGTTTGACTTTGAGTAGGGGAAAGTATTTCGATAACCCAAGCGGGTGCAAAATTAATACCACTGCTAATAATTTCGCCGTTTTCGTCCAGTGGTAGTTGATTAGTAGAGATCACAACCACATCAGGAACTACTGAGCGATTACCGCAGGTACAGCGCAATTCAGGAAAAGCTTCATAGTTACTACCCAACGCATCAATTACTGCAACTAAACGTTTTTGCAATAAACTGTGTTTAGCTCCTCCCATAGGTTTCTGAATTACCTCTCCGTTAATATATTCCCAAGCTGGTGACTCTTCAATGTATGGAAGTTTTAAGAACTCTTCTAGATTCGTGCTTTCTAGAACTGTAATTTTCCCTTGCGTCAACCCAATATTTTTCATAATTTGGTTATAAGTAAAAGTGGGCCAACCGTGATAATCAAATAACGTCCGTTGCTTGCGAAATGCTCAACAATTCTAACAGGCGTTTATTGATCTAATTTTGTAAGAGCCAGGACTGCTGTGTATTATGAAATTATAAAACGGAGGTGGAAGATTTATTAATACAGTTAGTTCAGTCAGGAGCATATTGAAATCTAATTTTTAATCGGTGATCGCTTTGTGTGAAAATATGCAAAAGAGCGATAGCACTGTAAATCTCTGCTATGGTTTTGCGATCGCAGTTTCACGAATAGTCATCACAATTACTTCTGCAAAAATTTTTATTCTGCTAGTTTACCATCTGAATAATTGTCTATCAGATTACCTGCCTACTGTCTCAATGATTGCTCCTTCATAAATTTGTTCAAATAATCTGATCTGATGCAGATCAGGTCGTTGTGTTAGGCAGCTGGCGCTGGGCGACTTGGATTAACAACCTTAATGCCTCATTCACTGCTTCATCGTTGGGAAAAGCTTGGGCAACATCGGGAGCTAAAAGTACTAGGTTCGTTTTTGTACGATACCGTTCAACATATTTACCTCTAACCCCGGTTGCCATTTGAGCAAAGTCGTACTCAGGACGTAATTCATCTTCCATTTCGTTTTCAACTTCCTTGTTCATAAAACCTTTTCTCTTGACGAGTAGCATTTCGGGCGCTAATAATTCGTATCTTTTCCCCTCTATCAGTATGTGCAACAACTAAAAGTTGTTCAAACCTAGATAAGCCAATAATAACGTAGCGACTTTCTCTAATGGAGTGGTCAGGATCAGGAAAAGTTACAGATAGCGGATCATTAAATACGGTTGCAGCTTCCTGAAAAGAAACACCATGTTTCTCAAGGTTTAGTGTTGCTTTGTCTGGATTCCATTCAAATTCCATTTACAAATCTTTTTGTCTTTCCTTTCCAAAATTTAACAGGCTGTTTGTTGATCAAAGGCCAGAACGACTCCTGCATAGCACAGGATCATAGCTCTAGCCCTTGTTGCCGATACTTGTTGAGTAGGAGTTGCTGATAGTTGCTGACTGGTTCAAATGGAGATACGTCTAGGCAATCCACAGCCTCAAACCACTGTGACCATTTTTCCACAAGTGGTTCATCAGGCTGACTGTCAGCATTTTTAACTTGATGTTTGTGGATAACAAAATCAATGAAATCGGTCACTTCTTGCAAGAGTGGTTCAGAAAGTTGCTGCAATTTTACGATCGCAGTTTCACGAATAGTCATGAGAATAATCCTTTTTCAGTCTTCTTTATTTTTACTCAAGGATTTGACTAAATGTACGGCAAGGGCGATCGCAATTGCACTATTTTTGAGTAACTTCAGTGAGGGCTTCATGGATAACCTCATCGCTAACACCGTGACGCTTCAAGCTAGCAATCAGTGCTGAGATAGTATCACCTTCCAGTCGTTCCAGATCAACTCTTAGCCCTTGCCCAATATAGGTACGCACTAACGGCTGATAGCCAGAAAATCCCAGTAATGGTGCTATTCTTTTTAAATCTTCAATGACATCTTCGGGAATGCGAATTGTGATTGTAGTCATTGGACGATTTTTCTCGAGTCGCTTTTTCAGTGCTTCAGCTTTCATAATATTCTCGCTCCTTGCGTGTTGCTTTACGAGATGAAATGATCCGAATTATTTCGTTTTCACGTTCAATGTAGACGACATACAGAAGATTCCATCGTCTGTCTAAGCCAATAACAGCATCTCTTTCTTCATCATTGCGACTTGCATCAACAACCACTAAAAACGGATCGAAAAATGCTTCTGTGGCTTGCTGAAATGTCACGCCATCATGATTGCTGGGATTTATCGAAGCTTTTTCTTCGTTCCAAACGAAAGTGACACCATTAAGCACGAAATACACATCCATACCTTACATAGTAGACATTGTGTATTTACGTTGTCAATACGTTTTATCAAACAGAGATATTTCCGTAAGGACGATCGCACTGTAAATCTATGCTGCTAATTGGCGATTGCTTTGTGTAACAATCTCTGCTGGCTAGCGAGCTGTCTTTACCAACAACTTGAGGATCTAACGTTACGCGGCGTTGATTATGCTGATTCTAGATGAGTGACCGGAATTTGTTCGGTTCTTTCAGGGGGTTTGGCTCCAGTTGCAACAGCATGAACCGCATGAAGAATATCGGCAGAATAGTACCGATTGCCACAGGTATCACAAACACCAATCGTCACATCTTCGAGGATGACAAATCCATCTCTATGTTTAAATGCCTCGCGCTTTACAATTCTAGGTTGAACAGTTCCTTCGCAATACTCGCATCTATATCCATACATACGGTTAGCCTTCAGCTTCAGTGATTTCATAAACAGTGATAATCAAATAACGTCCGTTGCTGGCGAAACGTCCAACAATCCCAACAGGCGAATGTTTATCTAGTTTTGTAAGAGCCAGGACTGCTGTGTATTATGAAATTATAAAATGGAGGTGGAAGATTCATTAATGCAGTTAGTCAGTCAGGAGCATATTGAAATCTCTTCTGATGTGCGGAGTGGAAAGCCCCGCATTGTTGGTACTCGCATTGCTGTAGAAGATGTGGCAATGATGCATTTAAAGCTAGGATATTCCTTGGTAGAGATTGCTGGTAAGTATGACTTGTCACTGGCATCTGTTTATGCAGCAATGGCTTATTACTTTGATCGCCGAGACGAAATTGATCGCCGCACAGCAGAAGAGGATGAGTTAGTTGAGGTACTAAAGCAAAATCATCCGTCGTATCTTCAAGAGAAACTCAGACAGTTGAGGAATGAGTAAGCGAATTCGCTTTCATCTAGATGAAAATGTCGATCCTGCGATCGCGCTTGGCTTGCGCCGTTATGGAATTGATGTCACAACAACCAATGATGCGGAATTACGTACTCAAAGCGATGAAGTCCAGTTAGCATTTATTCAGGAAACACAGCGAGTACTATTTACCCAAGATGCAGATTTTTTGATTATTGCAAGTTCTAGGCTCGATCATCCTGGTATTACCTACTGCAAGAAAGGAACTCGTTCAATTGGTGAAATCATTGAAACTTTGGTTTTGATGTATGAGGTGATGACACCTGAAGAGATGGTGGGACGTGTCGAGTTTGTGTGAAATAAAAGCAGTATCGAGAGATGATCGCACTGTAAATATATGCTGCTAATTGGCGATCGCAGTTTCACGAATAGTTATGAGAATAATCCTTTTTCAGTCCTCTTCATTTTTACTCAAAAATTTGAATAAATGTACGGCAAGGGCGATCGCTTCCCACGCCTTCACACCAAGCCTTCACGCTCAAGAACCATACGAACGTCCTCAAAACAAGCTTTAATGTTCCCGCGTGGAAAGTTAATATAACCAAGTCCATCAACATTGGAAAAGTTTTCACAGCCTTCTTCTAAAAGGATAATTGCGCGTGCGAAACCCAAGCGTCCTTGAAAAAGACCTGCTTCATGTATGACATTCATTCTTGCACGGAGCGTCAGATCACTTTGTTCATCTTCACCAGTCATTATCAAAAATGCGATCGCTGCACTATCGAGCATCTGGGATAAGCGCACAGTATTATTGATTCCAGCACTTGGAAGCCGATTGAATTCATCCCAAGGTAGTTTTAATCGCTCACTGATAAAGTCTTTGAGATCCCTCCATAAGGGTGAGTGTCCGTGTCCAATAAAGACATGCGTACCTGGTTGAGATGAGTACATATAAGTGCGAGATTTCTTGGTTAAATGTAATACGAGCCGATTTGCTATTTTCTTTAATCTTTTTGCGACTGTGGCAGGTGATTGAACAGCCAACAACTGTCCTTGAAGATAAATGTGTGGCGGGGTTTGAGAGCCAGACAGTACAGCAACCCTGTCACGCGAAAAAAATTGTCCACCGCCTCGAAGATAATCAACAAACTCCCCTACAGAGGATGTTTTACATAGTTCAGCTTCTTGTTTGAGCCGATCTAAGTATGTATCTTCTCCACTAGCCAAGCAAGAAAAAATTATCGATATTAATTCTTCTCGTAAATCAGGAATCTCTTCATTTGCATAATTGGCAAGTTCGTTTAGTTGCTCTAACGAATAATTGATTGCCTTCGATTTTAGAATGTTATAGATAAAATCGAAGTCATATTCACACCAATCACCCCTAGTTTCGTCAGAGAATCCATCTGAAAGCCCCCATTCTTGACTAAATCGTGCACCGGGTGGAACTGGTTGAAGTTGGTTGTAATAGACACGGGAATGATATCCAAGCCATGAGCCAGACCAAGATTTTGCTGCCTGGTTAACTGCTTCTTGCAATGTTTTTATTGACTCAGCTACATCAGAAGATTCAAATTGTGCAACGATTTCAGAACAATTAGATTTGATGCGGTCAAGAGAATCACGCAAGTCATCCATCGAAATATATACTCAATCTATGTTTGCGATTTTAAATGTAGTTTAACATTTGAAAAATGTTGTAGCGAACCAACTAAAAAGCCCGCATTGGCGGGCTTTCTAAATCAATTAAGTTATAGCTTTGCTTACCGTTTCGCCAACTTCTTCGACATCTTCCGCAGACGAATCGATTGGGGTGTAACTTCCACCAATTCATCGGGGCCGATATATTCCAAAGCACGTTCTAGACTCATGTCTATTGGCGCTTGCAACTGAACCAATTCATCGCCACCAGCTGCGCGGTGGTTGGTTAACTGCTTGGTCTTACAGATATTTAGTTCCAAATCTTGGGAACGATTGTGTTCTCCCACGATCATGCCTCTGTAAACCTTTGTGCCGGGAGTAATAAAGAATGCTCCTCTATCTTCAGCATTTCTCATGGCGTAGAAGGTAGAAACACCTTCTTCAAAGGAGATTAAAACGCCTTTGTTACGAGCTTCAATGTCGCCGCTGATTTGACGGTAGTCTAAGAAGCTGTGGTTCATGATGCCTTCGCCACGAGTCATCCGCATGAATTCACCCCGGAAACCAATCAATCCACGGGCGGGAATGACAAACTCTAACTGGGTGCGATCGCCACTACCTGGTTGCATATCTTGCATTTCGCCTTTGCGTTGTCCCAGGCGTTCAATACAGCTACCCACACCATCAGCAGGAATGTCTAACACCAAGAGTTCAAAAGGTTCGCAAGGTTGACCGTTGATTTCGCGGTAAATTACCTGTGGCTGAGATACCTGAAACTCGAAGCCTTCCCGGCGCATGGTTTCAATTAAGATACCCAGGTGGAGTTCTCCACGACCGGAAACCAGGAATTTATCGGGAGAATCGGTTTCTTCGACACGCAAAGCAACGTTGGTTTCAAGTTCGCGGAATAGGCGATCGCGTATTTGTCTTGATGTCACCAACTTACCTTCTTGACCAGCAAAGGGTGAATCATTCACCCAGAAGGCCATTTGCAATGTTGGTTCATCCACTTTAATTAGTGGTAAAGCTTGTGGTTCATTGGGGTCAGTAATCGTTTCCCCAATATAAGCATCAGCAAAACCAGCCACCGCGACAATATAACCTGCGCTTGCTTCTTCCATCTCTACGCGCTTCAGTCCATCAAAGCCCATCAACTTGGTAATTTTACCTTTGACAATGGTGCCATTTTCTGTAACTAAAGCTGCTTGCTGTCCTGAGCGGATAGTACCGTTGTGAATTCTGCCAATCACAATCCGTCCCAGATATTCAGAATAATCTAGGGTTGTAACTTGCAATTGCAGAGGTTTCTTGCTGTCGCCTACTGGTGGTGGAACGTGTTGCAGAATTGCGTTAAACAGGGGTTGCATATCTACCGATTCTGCTTCCAAGCTTTCTTTGGCGAAACCTCCCATACCGGAGGCAAACAGATAGGTAAAATCACACTGGTCTTCATCTGCCCCTAATTCCAAGAACAGATCCAAAACTTTATCAACAGCAACGTGGGGGTCAGTTTGTCCACGATCAATTTTGTTGATTACAACGATGGGGCGCAGCCCTTTTTCTAAAGCTTTTTTTAGTACAAAGCGTGTTTGGGGCATGGGGCCTTCGTTGGCATCGACAATCAGAAGACATCCGTCAACCATGCCGAGTACGCGTTCAACTTCGCCACCAAAGTCAGCGTGTCCAGGAGTATCAACAATATTGATTAGTGTTTCTTTGTAGCGAACTGCCGTATTTTTGGACAGGATAGTAATACCCCGTTCCCGTTCTAGGGCGTTGGAGTCCATAACGCAATCCGGAACGTCTTCGCCTTCGCGGAAAATGCCGGATTGTTTGAGGAGTGCGTCAACCAGTGTGGTTTTGCCGTGGTCAACGTGGGCGATAATGGCGACGTTGCGAATTGGGAGCGTCATAGAAACTTTTGGTGAACTCTAGAGGGGGTTTATAAGTTTTACATTTGAATGCTAGGCTGTTTTAACAGAATTGGGTATGATCAACAAATTCTGTAAAGAACCTTTAACAATTCTAGCGTAATCGTCACAATTGCGGGGAGTTTTGTAAACCCGGCAATGGAGATGTGTGGTAATTACCGCGTTGATAGGATAAAAAAAGCTTTTGTTACAAACAGGTGTGGAGTGAAGGACGGTATCGCTATTGAGAATTGCACCTAATTAGTTGAGATACTTTGCTTTAGTGATAAAGGCGATCGCACCCTTCCTGATATATAAAGTAACCTGATTTTGCAATTGCGATCGCAATGCCTTGTTTTTCCTTAAAAGTAGTTTTATTTCTCGGCTGATTCAGCTGTTACGCATTTAACTTAAACATTTACACAAAGGCTGATGACCGATGATTAATGACTGATAACCGTCAACAGTTAACGACCCATAATAATTCATGTAGAGACTTTACAACGCAAATTCTCTTCTCTACTGAGATTTAAGGTATATTTTAAAAATTAATAAAAATGACAGCGATAATTATATGGTCTGCTGCCTAAATCCCAATTGCGAAAATCCCCAAAATCCTGACGGGACAAATTACTGTCTCAGTTGCGGGATACAGTTAGTATCGCTACTGAGAAATCGTTACCGCATAACCGCACTATTAGGGAGAGGAGGGTTTGCACGCACATATGTGGCAGAGGATATAGATAAGCTAAATGAACGATGTGTTGTTAAGCAACTGGTTCTCAGTGAATTTTATTTCAGTCACGGTACTAAGGCACATCAAAAAGCAACTGAATTGTTTGAGCGCGAGGCCAAACGTTTACAAGAACTAGGGGAGCATCTGCAAATTCCTAATTTGTATGCATATTTTAAAGAAGGTGAATATCTGTATTTAGTGCAGCAGTTTATTGAAGGTCAAAATCTGTTGCAGGAGTTAAAACAGCATGGAGTTTTTGATGAAAGTAAAATCCGCTCTTTTTTAAATGATTTATTATCTGTGCTGGTAACCATACATCAACAGCAAATAATTCACCGGGATATTAAGCCAGAAAATATTATTCGTCGTCAGAGCGATCATAAATTAGTACTAATTGATTTTGGGGTTTCTAAGCAAAAGACAGAAAGTTCAAACACTGCACTTGGGACGATTATTGGTTCATTAGGTTATGCACCAATTGAGCAAATGCAATTGGGTAAAGTTTTTCCTTGCAGTGATCTGTACAGTTTAGGGATAACTTGCTTTCATTTACTAACAAATATTTCTCCCTCAAATTTCTGGCTTAAACAAGGATATAGTTGGACTTCTACTTGGCGACAGCATTTGATACAACCCATAAGTCAAGAATTAGGATCGATTCTGGATAAGTTGCTCCAAGAAAATCATCAGCAGCGTTATCAGTCTGCACAGGCTGTATTGCAAGACTTAAATAATCTACCAAAATTAAAGCAGACATTACCTGCTACATTCATTGCGCCTTCTCAACTATTAAAAGCACAACCACAAAATCAACAAACAAAAACTCGATATTTACCGCAATCATTTAATAGTAAATTATTTTCTGGCGCAATAATTACTAGCTCAGGTAGTTCTTTTTTAGCGATTGCACTTATCAGTTTCCTCGGAGCTAATTGGATTAGCTCTGGATTATGGTTGCTAATTTTAGGGGGGTTAATCTTTATTCAATCCCGTTCGATTATGGAAAAAAGTTATTTAATTATAATTGCCATAATAGCCAATTTACTAATTATCTTGAATTTTAAAAATTTGTTAATCAATAAACTTTTACAATTTGATATAAAGAGACTATTACTTGTAGTATTACTAGTTACTCTTGCAGGTCTATTGACAGTTATTCTTCTCGGCGTATGGGAAATAATAAATAAACTCACTTCTAAATATTTTTAAATTTTTAGTCGCGGTAAATTTATAATTGCATCTTGATTTTTGATAAGTTATATATAGTTTGGAGAATTATTGATGACAAATAAAAAAGAAAACTTGAGGCTGCTTATTTCTCTGGGGATAGCTGGAATAATGGTAGCAGCTATTTTGTGGTTAATTAACAAACTCTCTTCTATTATCATACCATCACCTAACCCTACATCAACTTTATATTCAATACCAAATAAGCCTTCATTCATGAATTTGGGCACAAAAATTTTGGTGAAAACACAAGCATATTCTGAAAAAAGAGATGGAGTTAAAGCTTTTGCTGAAAACGATTTCACCACTGCGGTGGAAAAATTTACCGCGTCTTTGAAAAACAATCCCAATGATCCGGAAACTTTAATTTATTTAAATAATGCCAAAATTGCCCAAGAGAATTCAGAAGCTTTAAAAGTTGCGATCATCGCACCAATTAGGTTTGATATTAATTTAGCACAAGAGATTTTGCGTGGTGTAGCTCAAGCTCAAAATGAAGTTAATAATCAAGGCGGAATTAATGGTAAAAAATTACAAGTTTTCGTTGCAAGTTTTGAGGATCGAAAAGATTCGGGACTACTAGATAATGAATTAGTTCAAGACAAGAGCCTTGTAGCCGCAGTGGGTGTTAGGACTAATCCAAAAATTTATAATGAAAAAGGTTTGGTGTTAGTCTTTCCTGTAGAGCGTCCAAGTCAAGCTGAAAATAGAGAAAAATCTGAGCAAACAGTAATTAATCAGCTTAATACTCCTAAAAATAATTACTTATTTCATGTAAATCCACCATATAGCAATTTAGTAGATATTCATGCTAAACACATTGCTCTACAATCAAGAAATATTGCTATTTGTGGCGATGTCCCTAGCTCAACTAATTCAACTTCCTCATCTAATCAGAATCTTGTAGAACAGTACACTCAAGCTATCCAAGACTATGGAAGGACAGTTATTAGTACGCGTTGTAATTTGTCAGATACTAATTTGGACTATAGAGATTTTGTGAAGAAAGCCATAGAAGCAGAAAATGCTAGCGGCTTTTTACTAATACCTTCAATCGACAATATATCTTTTGCCACCAAAGTTGCACAAGAGGTTGGAAATAGAAAACCACTCTTTGCTTCTGAAATTATGTACAGTCCAAAAACTTTAGACAATGGCAAGGATTTGGAAGGAATGGTACTACCTGTATATTGGCATCGTGATGCTAATAAAGATAACCCATTTGCAAAAACATTTGCAAAAGATGCCTCCAAGCTTTGGAAGGGTGACGTGAATCAGAGAACAGCAGGAGCTTATGATGCAATGCAAGTAATTATCGCTGGCTTGAAACAAGACAACACCCGCGAAGGATTACAAAAAGCACTGTCTAATCCTAATTTTTCAACTTCTGGAGTTACAGGAACGATTAAGTTTTCGCCTTCAGGTGAGCGCCAAGGAGAAGCTTTACTAGTCAAAATTGAGCGTTGTGAGGGTTGTTCTAACACTGGCTACCATTTTACCCTCTTGAATAAAAATTAGTTTTTTGAGATTAATTGTCATCCCAGAGACATACTTTCTTGCGAAGGGTAATCTATTCAACTTGAATATAATGCTGAATAGGTTGTCCTGATTACAACTATGAATAAATCGAAGCGATCGCTCTTATTTCATCTTTATATTTTCACAAAGCCAAACTTGATGTTTTTCTACCCTGAGTTGTGAACGCAATCGCTCAAAAGAAAGATGAAATACCCCAAATGTCTATGTCAATCTTATATCAAGTAATAATTATGAACACTTTGCCGAGGAGAACTACGGATGGTAGCTACTTTAGATGATACGAAACGCAATGCTATTGCTATAAAATTGGCAAGTCTTAAAGCACTCCAACAGTTGGTTATCGAAAATGAGCAATCGCTTTTGAGCCAAGGACTCGATGCTGAGATTGCTGATCGTATCCGGAACTTCCTCAATGATGACGAAAAAAATCTTGGCGTTCTGGAAACTGTAATTGGTCAGTATGGCATTCAGGCTGAACCCAAAAATACTGTTACACAATTCATTGAAAGAGCTCGCGAATTGTTCAAAGGTTCTGAATTAAGCCTGTATGAAAAAGTATCTCAGCATGAGTTGCTGAAACATCAACTCGTAATGACTGGCTTGATAGTTCACAAGGCTGCTCAAAAAGTTGGTGCTGACGTTTTGTTAGCGATCGGGCCTTTGAACACCATTAACTTTGAAAACCGCGCTCACCAAGAACAACTCAAAGGTGTTTTAGAAATTCTAGGTGTCCGTGAACTCACTGGGCAAGATGCAGATCAAGGCATTTGGGCACGTGTTCAAGACGCTATGGCCGCAGTTAGTGGTGTGGTAGGTAGTGCTGTTACTCAAACCAGTGACAAAAGCGATCTGAATATCCAGGATGTCATCCGCCTCGATCACAATAAGGTAAATACTCTATTTACTGAACTCCTGCAAAGCGACAATCCACAGAAAATCCAAGAGTACTTTGGTCAAATTTACAAGGATCTAAGCGCTCACGCTGAAGCAGAAGAAGAAGTAGTCTATCCAAGAGTACGTCCTTTCTACGGTCAAGATAACACTCAAGAATTGTTTGACGAGCAAGCTGAAATGAAGCGGGTGTTAGAGCAAATTAAGGGTATCAATCCTTCTTCACCCGAATTCAAAGATCATGTTAGACAGCTTATGGAAGCTGTTGGTGACCATATTCGTCAAGAAGAAAGCACAATGTTTGCTGCTATTCGTAACAACTTGAGCAGCGATCAAAGTGAGCAACTGGCTACTGAATTCAAAGCTGCCAAGACCCGAATTCAAGAGAAATTGGGCGTTGTTAGTGAATCCAACGCGTAAGATGCTTTCGAGCTTTCTATATCCGCTAACAAAGGTTAGTTAAACAAAAACTCCCAGCACATTAATGCTGGGAGTTTTTGTTTAAAAATTTTGCTGACATTGCTGACAATATTTATAAGCAGCATAAGCCATAGTGACAACCCCGGTGATAATGGCAGATTCATCTACTTCAAATTGGGGATGGTGTAATGGGTAGTTAATGATTCTTTCTTTGTAGCCTACACCCAAGCGAAACATGGAACCAGGGACGTGTTCCAAATACATAGAAAAATCTTCAGCACCAAGGGAGGGTTCGGGTAAAACTTGAACGCGATCGCTACTCCAAGCTTCTTCTGCGGCTGATTGCAATAATTGCGTCAAAACGTAATCATTTTGAACGCTGGGTACGCCCTGGCGATAATTAACTTGATACTTTGCCCCGTAGGTATTGCAAACATTAGCTACAATATTTTCAATCCAGTTCGGGAGGTGGGCACGGGTTTCGGGATGGAGCGATCGTACGGTTCCCAACAACTGCACTTTATCAGCAATCACATTTGGCGCTCTGCCACCGTTAATTTTCCCTATGCTCAATACTACAGGACGCAAAGGATTCTGCGTCCGGCTGATGGCTTGTTGCATTGCAGTAATCACTTGGGAAGCAATCCAAATCGCATCAATCGCCTCATGGGGACGCGCCCCGTGCCCAGATTCTCCCATAATTAGAATCTCTAAATCATCAGCAGCAGCTGTCAAAGCCCCGTAACGCACGCCAATAGATCCTGCGGGGATAGAAGGAAAAACATGAACCCCTAACACAGCCGAGACGTTTTCCATCGCCCCATCTTTCATCATCCAGCTTGCGCCTTGAGCAATTTCCTCGGCTGGCTGAAATAAAAACCGCACTTTCCCACCCAACTCCTCTGCCACTTGGGACAGAACCATCGCTGTTCCTAACCCCACGGTGGTATGGACATCATGACCACAAGCGTGCATAATACCCTCTGCACGAGAGGCATATTCCAAATTGGTGCCCTCTTGAATTGGCAAGGCATCCATATCTGTGCGAATTGCCAATAAACGCTCATTTTGGCTCGTGCCTTGCAATTCGCCAATTACGCCCGTTTTGCCAACTCCCTCTTGTACGTGCAGGCCACTAGAAGATAAAACACCAGCCACGAAAGCTGCTGTTTGGTACTCCTGACCGCTTAGTTCTGGGTGAGAGTGGATGTGGCGGCGAATTTCAATTAAGCGGGGCGCTAGTTTTGCTGCTAAGTCTTTAATACGGGTAAGCATCGATTCAATTAATCCATAGGCTTTTTTCCCATGATAAAGAACTGTTAACAAACAAAATGCTTTTGCTATACAAGCATAAGTTAAGGAAGAGGCAGGAGGTAGCAGGGAAAGATATTCTTCCACGCTCCATGCCCCATGCCCTAGTTTATTTTGTATAGCAGGTTGTGCCTAAGGTATTTTCGGGTTTAAACTCGTTACATTCTCTAGAATTTTGACGCTCTAATGACCAGCCATAGGGCTTGTCGGAGGTAACGACACCATTAGCCTGAGTTGTTAGCCGGAAGTTAGCCCCCCGAAAATTGGTAAACAGCAATTTGGCATCTTTTAAGTTTGCTGCTTCCAAATCGGCGCTGATGAAACCCGCATAAGACAGATCGGCATTTTCCAGAGATGCTGATTTCAAATTTGCACCTGTTAAGGAAGCACCACTGAGATTGACCGAATTTAAAACTGCACCTTCTAAATTTGCACCAGTAAGATCGGCATTCGTAAGATTAGCTTGAGATAATGTAGCACCACTCAAGTCAGCACCTCGCAAATCTACTCCAGTTAGATTCTGTTGAGTTAGGTCAGCACCACTCAAATTACACCGGGGACAGGCATTTGTTGCCTTCAACTGATCCAAATCTAGCTGATTTAATCCAAGGGCCTGCTCTGCAAACCCGAAACAAGCTAACAGTGCGACGGTAGCGACAATCTTGAATTTCATATTTTTTACAGATATCCACAAAAATGGTAAGTTACGCATATTGCGTACTGCCATACTTACATATACCGCCTCTCTAAGGAAGAACAGGGATGAAGCATTGATTAAGAAGCTGTAAAAATACTATAAATTCTAATGGTAAGACTACCCAAACTGCAATCTAGGTTATAGAATCGAGTCGTAAGGAACTATACCGAATCTCTTATAGACTACCATATATGTGATCCCCCTAGCTCGATGAAAAACACGACTAGGGGGATCTTGTTTTTGCTCAAGGTCATCTCTAGATCGTTCACCAAGTTTGAAGGGTGCGGTTTCAGGATCGATGCGTTGCTGTTGACCACAGATGGTAGCTAATACAAGGCTATAAGAGGTTGTTTGAAAAGTATTTCGCTGTCACTTTAGGCACTCTTAGATCCCCCCTAACCCCCCTTAAAAAAGGGGGGAACCGGAGTCAAAGTCCCCCAACTTATCGGGGATTTAGGGGGATCTAAAACTTTTTGCTACCAACAATAGGACTTTTCAAATATCCTCGAAGAGTAGATTAGACTATCAGATACCGCTCATGGCAGGGTACCCATTTGTTGAAGCTACTCTAGAATCACTACCATTTTCTTATTCTTTTATCTCAGAACATTAATTACTTTTGCTATTTAAAAATGAGCGGATGGATAGTAAATAAGGTTGAATAGAGGTTTAATTTTTAACTTTTAATTCTTAATTTTGGCTGGGTTATTTATACAAAAATTATTAATTTATCTGAAAAAGTTTAAATAAAATGCCAGCATTCCCGAAATTTGATTGCTATATTAGATTAAATAACTATTCTGGCAAGGATTGAAAAGCTGTGAGGGATGATTTACAAGGCTTGGAGATTAGTCAGGATGAACTACAAAATCTGACTAATTTACCTGTCAATAATCAACTTTTAATCATAACAAATCCTCTAAAAAAATTAGCAAGGCTATACATCCAAAAACTTAAAAGTTCTGAAGGCGCAACTGTAATTTTTATTGGATTTGCTACATTTGTTTTTGGTTATCTTTTATTTGATATACTTATAAAATTATTTATAGCATGGATAGTAGTCCCATCCTGGGTATTATTAATTATCTTAGGGCTATGGATTAGCGGTTTGACACAGATTATCTTATATTTAGTATGGAAAAGCAAAAGCAAAATTGTCAAACTTAATATGACAAATTCTTTGCAAATCCTGTTAAGCGATGTTGAAAGATATAATACTGTTATTAGAGCTATAGATATCAATGATCAAATAGAAGAAGCTGGTAATTCAGAAGTGCTTATAAAAGAAAGAGCGAGTGTTATCAAAGCGCTAAAACTCACTAAATCGGATTTAGTTCGCGCTTTGAAGACAGAAAGAATTTTGAGAGAAAATAAGAGCTTTATCCTCAGTAATACAGAGCTATTTGTCAACAATTTAGCAACTTTAACAGCCATGCAAGTAAATGAGCAGGCTACTGAGCATGGAAGATTACTCAATGAAGCATTACAGATTGCATTAGATGTGCAACACGAAATGAAAAGATTACAGACTCAGCGTTAAAACTGATACTTATGCAATGTGTGTACAAGACGTGAGTTGGAGAACGCGTAGATGCTCCCTAGTAAACCTATAGACGTCTCTGGGTGGGTTGGCTTCCACTTTACTCGTCAGATATTCTCAATGGCTTTTTCCATAATCCTTCCCACGGTTGCGATCGCCGGTCTAACATAAAGAATATACAAGAAAGCGATCGCTTATCCACATGGACTGGAAAGAAGTCAGAGGTAACTGGGTAATCATTCCCCGAAATCCCATAGGTATCATCCATTTTTTAGGAGGTGCATTTGTCGCCACTGCACCGCACATCACTTATCGCTGGTTACTCGAGCAATTGGCAAGTAAAGGTTATGTTGTAATTGCTACGCCTTTTGTCAACACCTTGGATCATACTGCGATCGCAAAATCTGTGCTACTAAACTTTGATCGCACCCTCGAACGCTTACACGATTCTGGGGCATTACGCAAGCTTTACTACCCCATCTACGGTATTGGGCACAGTATGGGCTGTAAACTTCACTTGCTGATTGGTAGCCTCTTTAAAGTAGAACGCGCAGGCAACATTTTAATATCCTTCAACAACTACGCCGCTAAAGAAGCTATCCCCTTAGTAGAACAATTTAATTCTACTTTGAAAATCGAGTTTACCCCCTCACCATTGGAAACCAACCAGCTTGTCCAAGAGCGTTATAACATCAGGCGCAATTTATTAATAAAATTTAGCAATGACAACATTGACCAATCCGCAGCTTTAACCAAAATCTTACAAGAACGCTTTAATGAGATGGTGACAACACAAACGTTACCAGGAACTCACACAACACCTTTAGGTCAAGACATCAAATGGCAAACTGGAACATCTTTTACCCCCTTTGATGCTTTAGGGCAATGGTTCAAACAAGAAGCATACCACGACTTAAACCAGCTAAAAAATACCATCCTCTTGTGGGTGAACCCTGTTGCACCCCCATAATGTTTTATGACTCTTAAAAAATCCTGAATTCGACGAAAAAATAAAAATGAGTTAGTAGTATCTATTTATTAAGGCTACTAACTAATTAGCCCACATCCTCTTTTTATTATCTATTTTTACAGAAATTTATTAATTACTGTTTACTACAACTTTATATGTTTCAAATATTAATAATTGATGATGATTATTCAATAAAAACACTTCTGAAAAGGATGTTAGAAAAACAGGGTTATGAGGTAGTTACTGCTAGTAGCGGTGAGGAAGGCATAGAAAAGGCGCTGGCTTACCATCCAGCACTAATTATTTGTGATTGGATCATGCCAGGGTTGAATGGTCTGGAAGTCTGTCACCACATTAAAACAGATCCTAAATTTTTTACCACATTTTTTATTTTATTAACATCTTTAGATTCCGTTGCCGATTGCGTCAAAGGTCTAGATGCTGGTGCTGATGATTTTATCTCTAAACCTATCGAGCATAACGAATTGCAAGCACGGGTAAGAGCTGGATTACGTCTTCATCAATTGAGTAGAGATTTGCAGGCTCAAAAGTTGCTTTTAGAATCAGAAATGTCAGAAGCCGCAGAATATGTGCGATCGCTACTGCCTTTTCCCATGACTGAACCCTTCAATATAAATTTCCGATTCATTCCCTCACGGCAACTTGGCGGTGACTGTTTTGATTATTATTGGCTCGATGATGATTATTTGGCAATTTACTTACTTGATACTGCCGGACATGGACTCAAAGCTACTCTTCCATCTATTTCAGTGCTGAACTTGCTGCGTTCCCGTGCGCTCAAAGGCCTAAATTATTATCAACCTAGCGATGTGTTGAAGGCTTTGAATGATACCTTTCAGATGAATTATCAAAATGACAAATACTTTACGATTTGGTACGGAGTTTACAATCTAACCAACCGCCAGTTAGTTTATGCTAGCGCAGGTCATCCACCAGCAATTTTAATAACTGGTATATCTCCAAGAAAATCTGAAGTTAAACTCTTGAAAACTCCCGGTATGCCAGTTGGAATGTTTCCAGAAGCAAAATATGTTGATGGATTTTGCAATATTGAAGAATTTAGTACCCTTTATATTTTTAGTGATGGTGCTTATGAAATCACTAAATCAGATGGCACACTTTGGAGCTTGGATGCTTTTATTCAGCTACTGGTTAGCTTACAACATCCTGTTGATTGCCAACTTGATTACATACTGAGTTATTTAATTGCTTTGAACTCCAAAGATGCTTTTGATGATGATTTATCTATATTGCAAATGAACTTTGATTAATTAAGTCTTTGAGACTAATACTTGATTAAATGCCTCTTGGTTGGGAAATATTTCAAATACTTTATCCATATTAGTTAGTTCAAATAATATCCTGACTTGTTCATTAATTGAGCAGAGAAAAAGCTGACTATCCGCAGCCCGCAAAGTTTTGAAAGCTAATACTAAAGCTCCCAAACCTGAACTATCCATAAACGTTACATCTTGAAAATCAACTAACACAATTTTTGTACCATCTTCTAAAGTTTCAGTAATATTTTGTCGAAGGTTTTGTGAAGTTGTGGCATTTAAATTACCACTGAGCTTAATAACTTTTACTTGTTCTTTCATAATTATGTCACACTGAATTTTTGTAAATAATGCTCTGATTTTGCTATTATATACCCATACTATAAAATTTAAAAATGCTTACAAGAAAAAATCATAGCTTATTACTAAATAGTTATTGATAATTAATATCAAAGAAAATAAAAATAACCTATAAATATTTTTGTGTTAGTCTTTCTTCTATTATTTAACTAAAAATTACATAATTACTAGTAAATAGCTAAGTAAAAATAACTGAAACACGTATTATCTTTGAAGTTAAATTATTGAACTATAGAAATTAGCTTTGATTTCTGTTCATGCAGCGTCTCGCAGAGAAGCGCACGATAGGCGTGGAGTAGGAAGTAGGAAATAAAAAAGCAGGCTTTTGAGTTTTACAAAGTTTTTTCAAAGATCAAATATGAGTTTTATACAAGCAAAAGTTCCAGCTTTTCATATTATTTGCCAAATATTTTTGCAAAACTGAAATTCGTCCAATAAGCATTATTAAAATAGTCATCATTGGCGGGTGAAAAGTTTTAATATCAAACAATTGCAAAAAAGTGAGCTTTAAGGGCGTTAGAGGAAAGCAAAAAGTTGCCTTCTAACTCCCTCAAACAGGACTTACTTTTGCTCGATAGAGCAGCTTCTCACCTTGAAGGTAGCCAGTGTAGCGCACCTTCACTATTGCTCCAGGTTGTGAAGTTCCCTCCATTAATTGGTGTAGTTGGGGATCATAAGGTAATTCTGCTCCCACGGGTGCGATCGCTTCCACTCCCCATGCTTGTAAAAGCTTTTCTAGAGGTTTTTGCACCAACGGTACTATTTTGACTGCTGCTAGCTGGGGATTCTCCTGCGCTTTCTGTGCTGCCGTTGGCCATTGCAATAATAAAGACTCCAGCAGTTGCAAACTCGACTGCTGGAGTTCTTGTAGTAATATCTCTCGCTGCTGTTCTATTTGTTGCTGCGATCGCTGGTACTCTTTTCTTAAATCTGTAATTTCTTCTAATAATTCCTGAGTAGGTGCCGCTTTATCTTTTAACAACTCTACGGCTGAAAAAGTTGCGATTAATTCATTCAATGAAATTTGTAGCACTGGCGACAGCTTGAGCAGGACATCTAGGCGCATCTGCTCTAGCTTGCCTTGGCGTAACCGCAAAAGTTGACGCTCTGATACGCCAGCAGCGCGACTCAGTGCTTTAAAACTAGAAATACCCGCCTGTTGCATTAAATCTTGCAACTTTTGGGTGAAATTAATATTGGGCATAGGATATTAGGGACTGGGTATTGGGTACTGCGGATTGGGTATGGAGAATTAAATTAAATATTATGGTTTAACTAATTTTTCCAGTACCTAGTCCCTAATCCCTAGTTCCTAGTCCCCAGTCCCCAGTCCCTATCCCTATTCTTCCAGTAAACTTCTCAACATCCAAGCTGTCTTTTCGTGTACTTGCATCCGCTGAGTTAATAAATCGGCGGTAGGTTCGTCGTTAACTTCCTCTAGCACGGGGAAAATAGACCGTGCAGTTCGGACTACGGCTTCTTGCCCTTCCACTAGTAAACCAATCATTTCCACAGCTTTAGGAACCCCGGGAGTTTCTGGAATCGAACTCAGTTTGGCATATTCGCTATAGGTTCCCGGTGCGGGATAGCCAAGCGCTCTAATTCTCTCGGCTATTAAATCAACTGCTAAAGCTAATTCTGTATACTGGGTTTCAAACATCAAATGCAATGTTTGGAACATCGGCCCCGTTACATTCCAATGGAAGTTATGAGTCTTCAGATAAAGTGTATAAGTGTCAGCCAACAGCCGAGATAAACCCTCGGCAATTTTAGCCCTACTCACCTCGTCAATGCCTATATTTACATTTTTGACTGTTACTTCCGATGACATAATTTTCTCCTAATTAGGTTATATGTAATTGGGGATTGGGAATTGGGCATTGGACATTAGTCAGGAGTTAGCAATTACTATCCCCTGCCTCCCCTGCTCCTTACTCCCTACTCTCATTCTCTATGCCAAGTGCATCTTTAAAACACTGCGGGGTGCTTTACGGACTCTGGCTAATACGGTTTCTTTGCCTAAACGCTGGCAAGCCTCATACCGATGGCAACCAGAAAAGCCATAATATTGTCCATCTACTTCTAGAACATCAATAGGTTCTTGCTGCCCAATCTCCGCAATCGATTCCATTAGGGCTTGTACTTTATTGGGATCGTTTGCACGGGGCAATGGCCGTTTTATTTGATTTAATGGAATTTCTTGGACTCTAACCATAAGGAGTTTATCCAACTAGTTCTGTTTTATGTCTCTAAATAAATCATAGTCGTTATGACTTTGTTTAGCAACTAGTGTTTGGGACAAAACTGGTAATGGTATCATTGGAGCACTCATGCGACAAAAAAACCGCGCTATAAAACAATTGCAAAATCAGCTCCAACACTACATTAAGGGGCAAAAGACGCTTGAATACTCGCTAACGCTTCGCTATCAGGTAGCCATGAAATTTTCGTTTTGGCGTTTTTCCCACACTGTGCTAGCCACATTTTGTCTATTGGGGCTGACTGCTGCATCAGGACCTGAGAGCAACATCCAGGATATGGAACTGAAAATTGGGATTGTGCAGCGATTTGGCTCACAACCGGCAGCCAAGCTGCAACTAGAACCCACAAAAGGCGATCGCTTAAAGCTAAAATTTAAAGCCGACAACAAACAACAAACCCTAGTTACCAAAAACCCTGTAAAGCTGGAAACAGTCATGCAGGCTTTACCTCAGCCAACAGTTGAGGAAGTGGTAGTTTTGGGCACATTTCGCACCTTCGAAACTGCGGAAGACAGTGCGAATAAATGGCGTTCTCAGGGAATAGAAGTGGAAATAGCCCAGCCAGAACGCTGGCAGGTTTGGGCAAAACGAGATGTTTATAGCACTCCTTTACTGCGACGCTTACTATTGCAAAACATCCAAGTTTCTACCAAAGAAAAAGTATATCTTGATACTAAAATTTTAAAACAAGTGCCGCGAGTTAGTTGGGTGGTGGATGATAACCGCTATAGCCCGAATGATTTAGAAATCACTACTGATAAAAACTTGATTCGGGTGAATAAAAGCGAAAAACCAGAGACTGCTCGTCTTTATGCCGGGCGGCTGAATTTGCAGCCCAATGCTTATGGCACATACACTTTAGTTAACCAAGTTCCTTTAGAAACTTATTTACGTGGGGTTGTGCCTTACGAGATAGGTACAAATGCACCAACAGCGGCGCTAGAAGCCCAGGCAATTCTCGCTCGGACTTATGCTTTAAGAAATTTACGTAGGTTCGCCGCAGATAACTATCAATTGTGTGCTGATACTCACTGTCAAGTTTATTATGGGCTGAATGGAGCGGCTGCTAAAACAGACCAAGCGATCGCCTCAACCAGGGGTAAGGTAGTAGCCTATAAAAACGAACTAGTAGATGCCCTTTATTCTTCTACTACTGGCGGCGTTACTGCTTCCTTCAGTGATGTCTGGAATGGCGATGATCGTCCCTATCTGCGCCCTGTACTGGATGCTGCAACTAATTTTTGGAACTTGTCTAAGCAGAGTTTAGCGGATGAAAAGAACTTCCAAAAATTTATTAATACGCAACAAGGATTTAATGAAAGCAAGTGGGATATGTTTCGTTGGCACAAGGAAACCTCTTTAGAGGATATTACCAAGGACTTGCAGAAATTTTTGCAGGTGAAAAACAGTCCCCACGCCAAATTTAAGACAATTCAGGCTATGGCAGTAGTGAAGCGAAGCCAAAGTGGACGCATTCTTGAACTTGCCGTTAAAACTGATAACAGTACTTTTGTTCTCGAGAAAGACGAGGTTCGTAGTGCCTTTGCTGCTCCTAGAAGTACGCTATTTTACATAGAACCCCTAAACAAAGGAAAACCTGAACTGTGGGGATACGCCTTTATTGGTGGTGGATTAGGACATGGAGTCGGCTTGAGTCAAACTGGTGCTCAAAATTTAGCTAAATTAGGTTGGTCAAGTCCAAAAATTCTCCAATTCTACTATCCTGGTACTCAGATTCAGACTCTCAGCAAAGAGACTAAACTTTGAGCTAATCAGTATTTAAGGTGTATCAATCTTCTAATTAGGGCTTGCTGAAAAAGAAAGAAAAGGTGACAGTCTGTAGATAAAAAGACCCTAGAAGTATATTCAGGTGCAAGGAAAGAAGGTAAAATAGCCCAAAATCCTTGCATGACAGTGGTCAGC